>JAEEGL014357395.1_pt1 | contig 90870 bp, 110 predicted proteins | sample 9134231 | NCBI WGS metagenome assembly JAEEGL01 (sample SAMN16246548, study PRJNA631951) | gut metagenome | biome: gut microbiome; feature: rumen; material: fiber-attached | host: Bos | place: Iran: Karaj | collected 2018-10 | reverse complement strand
ATAAGCATATCTTTACTCTTCTTTTTCAGTTTTATGTTATAATTAAGGATTGGAGCTGATTCCCAAGTTTCACAGGTATTAATCTCTATAATATCCCCTTCAAACTCTGGATTCTTTATGTGTTTGATATAATAGTTATCTGTAACACAAGTTTTTCCACATTCTAACATGTTTTGAACATGTCGAGTCACTGTTTTTCCATTTCTATTCGCTCTGATAAGTACGTTGTATTGCTTATACATTGAATTATCTTTACCCGTTATTGCTGTGGAACGGCAAATATCTGCAGATTTTGTCTTATCAAGTATAAATACTTCACAAACCATATCGTAGTTGTCCTTAATACGTCTATCAAGGTAAGCCCCCGCCGTTCCTAAATATAACAAAATAGGATAATTCTGGTTTTGTCTCTGAGATTTTAAATATTCTTGTTGTTTTTGTTGACTATTCATGTAAATATACCTCCATATTTTTTTATAATAATATATAAAAAGAAGGTATTTGTATATTGGCAAAATGCACTATAGCTTCTTAGGTCTTGTAGACCTTACAAGACTTAAGGGAAAAATAGAAAAACCCCACAAAATAAGCATTTGTAGGGTTGTGCAATATCACAAAAATTTCAAAAATATTTTTATAAAAAAATCCCCGCAACACAGCGGGGAAATATTATAAGTATGTTATTTTTCAGTATGATTACCTGGGACATAATGCAAAAACCAGCCTTTGCTAGGTATGTGGATTACTTCCCAGTCTGATGCATCAATATCACCCAATTTTGCTTCTGCCCATATTGCAACTTTAAGAATAACATCTTTTCTGACAGTTGTTACGGATATATCTCCAATAGCAATTACAAAAAGCATAAAATAAAAGATAAGTGTCCGTATTTTGTTATCCGGTATACAGAACGCAGCTATTATTTCTGCAATAGTCATCATAACTATAGTGCTAGTTAAACTTATTATCATCGCAGATTGTATAATTGCGTTTTGTTGTCTTTGAGGGGAATACTTCATCTCATTCTCCTTTTGTTTGTAGATGGTTTGTATTATTTATATACCACAACTGAATCAGTTCATCTTTCATAGACTGCAGCACCTCTTCCGCTTTATCAAATTGAAGAAAGTCTATAGCATATGAATAGATACTTTTATAATACCTGTTAATGATATCCTGTATTTTTTTCTCGATACCGTCTTCTTTATAAAATGCAAGATATGATATTTCGGCACGGATATAATCATCAAGTAAAGAATGAGTAGATTTTGTCTTCTCGAGAAAGGTCTTGTGGTAATGGCATTCTTCTCCAGTCATACATTCAGAACAATTACAAGAGGAATTATATTTGCATACCCCTCTTGCACTGCCTTTGTTCTTTTTCAATAATTCAATTTCATGTATGAGTTTTTCTCTTAAATCTTCGTCCATATCATACCTTTATCAGAACGTATCTCCAAAACCTTTAGGATTTATTTCCACTATACCATTGTGGCGCTTGAAAATCTCTTTATATCTCTGAGGAAGGTCTGCCTCTTCCTGTCTCATGAGCATTCCTCTTCCTGAATCAATAACATCTCTGGGGTCACTTCCTTCAACTTCCATAAAATAAAGGCTATACTTCCTTCTCTTGTAATCAGGAAGCTTAGGACCTGTTTTTCCGGTTGAATGGCACCAGTGTTTTGGATAATACAGTCTATATGCTGTCTTATCAGCAAACTGGAAGCAGGTAAACACATGGAGTCTTCCTTCAAACTTTGAGATAGTCTCTCTAAAATCATCATAATCAAGACAGTCTGTAAGCATACTGTCGAAATGTCTAAAACCATAGTCATCACAGTCTTTTACGATGTTTCTGTCAGCCAGGGCACCTCCGAAAGTGATTCCGTGGATTTTATCCATCAGCTCCGGAGGAGTAATATATCCCACCCAAATCTCATATAAAGATTTATAAAGGTCATCTTCGTTAAAGAAATTGATTCGTGTATCGTTTGCACGAACACTATCAACAAAGGTTATCATATCCTGTGTATCAAGTGTTACTTCTGCTTTCTGCATAAAAAAATCTCCTTTATTTTTAATTAGTCATATAAGTTTCCGCCAGGAAGCTGCCAATAACCTTTTTCTATAAAAATTTCTTCTGTATCACCATTGTCATCTTCAAGACAAATAACAACATCATAATAAACTTCATCATCTTCAGTAGAATATTCATTGACGCTGATTCGTTTAATTCCTAATTTAGGAATTGGACTATATGTAGAAATTATATCATGATGTATATTGTCAACACACATATCAGCAACAAGAGGATACTCTTTTATAGAATCATTATGAAGGTTATTTTCATATGGGCATTCATCATCGAAATAAAGTCCTCTGGTTGTTTCACCGGGAACAATTTTAGAAAATGGCTTTATTCCACCATTTTCATATAGACTTGCAAGTTCATTTGCTAAATTTATAAGTCTTAACGTGTCAAGGTTTACCATGTTTTCTCCTTTTTTTACGATTTTATTCTACATATATATGTGAAGATTTTTATCAAAAGGTAGCATTTTATGGAATTTTGTGTAAAACTCTTTAGAATAACAGTAGTTATTTATAAAATTATGAATCAACAGGAGAAAATTATGAAAAAGAAACTTACAACTTTTATTTGCACCGGAATGGTGTGCGTTTTTATGGCAGGGTGTAGCAGTGTAACTGCTCCTCTCGAGAATGAAACACAAGCTGATATTATTGTATCAGAAGAGTCTGAGGATGTATCTGAACCGGAAGTAGCAGAAGTAATAGCTGGTCCAGTTGCACAAGATGGTCCATTATTTGATAAGATTGCTACAAAAGATGATTCTTTTCAGGGTATCTTTATAGATGCAACAGGAGCTCTTGATTATAAGAATATTTTATTTGCTTATCAAAAAACAGCTCCTGTTATAAGTAATGATTATGATGAGTATTTCTTTGTTACAAAAGATGGAAAGCTTTATTATGCTACAAATAACGGCGGCTTTGTAATTGAAGGTGTTCTTGAGCTGGATGAAGGAACTGATAAGATTCTTAAACAGTATATCAAAACTTTTGAATCTGAAACACAGGAATTTGATGCCTCTGATATTAAAGAAGACCAAAATTCATCATGGTCATGGCTTGTGACTTATAATGAAGACGGTAATGTAAAGACCATAGATGGCGGCTATAATTACAATAGAAATCTTGAATTAGTCAATCTTGTTACAGATTATGCGGTAAGAGGTCTTGGTGATATAGATGATACCGCAGTTGGTCATGATGAAGCCAGCGCCCTGGCAAAAGCTTTGTCAATAAACTTTACCCTTAATATGGATAGCATCCAAAAGGCTCTTACGACAATACATGATATCTGTGATTTTACAGAAATTACAATGATAACTGCAGGAACCAGGGTTGATAATAGCTTTTTTTCTGTAGATGATGATGGAAATCCTATGGTTATCGGTAAATCTGAACTTATTACATTATATATTACTGCAGATACCGGCATTACTTATGAAGCAGTATTTCAGGTAGATGAAAATGGAAGCGCCAGTGATATAACGGTTTACACATTAAGAGACCAGAATTCTGATGATTATCTTTTACAGATAAAGTAAATACAAATAAAGACCTATCGATTTGATAGGTCTTTTTTATTGTAAATGTCTTTGAGTCTAAATACTTAAAGTTTGATGTTTCAGATTTTATGGGCCCAGTCTGATAAACCTTCTGTATTCCGGTACTGTGCCTTTTTTATATGCTATTGACATAGAACCATCATTATTTATACGTGAACACGAAATAACAGGGCCTCTTGATAACAACACAGCACGATACGCTTCATGTAGAAAGTCAATGATATGTGCTGCATCAAACCAAGCCACTATACTATCTCTAAAAAACATTTCATTATCATCTTCTTTCCAAAAGGTTCTACTTTCTTTTCTCTGTAAAGAACCGTCCTCAAGTCTTTGAAGTTGGCCAAAATATATTCTGGTTTCATCTGTCCCGCTCTGTAAAAGAAGCCATTTATCTGTTGGAGCAGACTCCATATCTGTTGACCAACCGGTTCTTTCACCTCTTTTTTCTTTGCGTATAAGGTTTAGAATTTCTCTACTATAATCTGTTTCTTTTTCCATAAACAATATTCTCCTTATGGTTTAACTACTTTGATTTCTTTATTTTTAAGGTCAATGAGAAGTCCATATGATGCAAGGCCATCTCTTAAAATAGTGTCATTATATAAACCACTTACAACATCTGCTTTACGATTACGCAACTTTGAAACTCTGTTGTCATTTGATGGGCCGTTAGTAGCAAAGATGTTTCTAAGGGTTTCTACGCAGGTTCCTTTGTAAAGAATTTTTAGATTCATTAAGTCTCTAAACTTCCCAACATAGAAACTATACGTTTTTCCATATACATCAATGCTTTCAATACGGTCTATCTTATCATATGATTCTATTGGAGTTTTACCTACCAGATAAATATATTTGGTATTGAGATATGTCTTTCTCATGGTCCATTATCCTTTTATAAAGAAAATATATACATCAGCCCACTTATTCCCGTTATTGTTACCAGCGCAACGGCAAGGTTATCCTTGCCAACTACTGATGCGGCCATTGCTAAAAAAGGCATTAAAAGGATGAGTGTCAAAATTAATGCATGAACAAATATAGGAATTTGGGTCTTTAACCATTTCAATGTTTTTCTTATTAGCATATTTATCATTTCCTTTCTTCTACATAGAGAATCTTTACTTTAATAGTATTCTCAGCCATTTCAATTTTCTCTATATGTTTTTCAAGGTCTTCTGTTGTCATTTTCTTTACGATAGCCTGGGCATCTGTGAAAATTTCAGGATTCGCCATCATTTCTTCTACATAACGGTCTTTTCCAGACTGCTCTTCGCCGAAAAGATTGCCAGTCTTTCTGAGGTACTTCATATCTGCTTCTGCAATCTCAAAACCATCAGTAGTTCTCTCGAGAGTAGATAAGCGTTCATTATCTTCATTTTTATCGGTTATCAAAAGACAGTATGACTGAAGCTTACCTCTTCCTACACGACCACGCAGCTGATGAAGACCTGATAAGCCAAATCTCTCTGCATTATGGATGACCATCAAAGTAGCATTAGGATTGTTAACGCCTACTTCTACCACTGTAGTGGATACCAGGATATCTATCTTGCCATCCTTAAAATCATTCAGAATCTGTTCTGATTCATCCTTCTTTGTCTCTCCGGTAAGCTTTGCGATTGAGTATTTATCTCCGAAATGCTTTGTGTAAACTTCATAAGCCTTATCTACACTCATCATGTCGATTCCGTCGTCTTCTTCCTCTCCAATCCTTGGACATACTGCATAGACCTGCTGCTTATTCTCTAAAATTCTCCTTACAAACGGAAGAATCTTTCCGGAGCCACATACTGCAGTCTGAACTGGTTTACGTCCCGCAGGCATCTGCTTAATCTGATATACGGACATATTATCATCAAGGAGTGATAATGCCAGTGTCCTTGGAATAGGAGTAGCTGACATTGATATTGAATTGGTTCCTTCCTGCTTCTTACGAAGGGCATCACGCTGACCAACACCAAATTTATGCTCCTCGTCGATTACTACGAGACCTAAATCCTTGAATTCAATCTTATCTGAAAGAAGTGCTTGGGTACCAATAACGAACCTGATATCACCATTTTTAATATCCTCAAGGTCCTTCTTTGTATACTTTCCGGCTTCGATAAGAGCCACTCTTTCGCCAGTATCCTTAAGTAGTGAAGACAGCTCTGCGAAGTGCTGGTCTGCAAGGATTTTGGTCGGGGCAATAAGTACAGCCTGGTGGCCTTCTCCTGCCACAAGTGACATACAGAGGAATGCGACGATAGTCTTACCACAGGATACATCGCCCTGTACCAATGCTCTTATCTTCTTACCTTCATAGAGATTTCCTCTTACCTCCTCAAAGACCTTTCTCTGGTCATCTGTAAGAGAATATGGAAGAGATGAAATTATCTTCTGTGATAATGTATCACTTGATATTTTAAGGCCTGCTCTTTCTGCCTCTCTCGAGAGAAGTTCAAACTGTCCCTGGAAATATACCATATCATCCAAAACCATTCTTTTACGGGATGCTATAGCCTCATCCGCTGTTTCTGGGAAGATGATTCCCTTAAGTGCATGGTTTATATCAAAGTAATTATTCCTAAGTGTAAAAGGAATAGTGTCTTCTTCCATCTCCTGTAGTGCATCTTCATAAAGCTCTATCAGACTATAGTTTGATACACCTTTAATCTTACTATAGACAGGCATCATCTTCATGTTGTCATTTATCATTGTTGTAAGCAGGTCCGGATTAGCCATCTGATAACCATAAGATTCAGTGTATTTAAGTTTTCCTCCGATGATAAAGAATTCTCCCTCATGGTCTCTTAAAATTCTTGAATGCCACTTAAATCCACCGAAAATAGAGACACCAAGCATTTCTTGGGTCTCTTTATCTCTGAATCTCATTAATATGTATTTATTCTTATCATCTCCCGGTTTTCCGTTAACTGTATGTCTTTCCTTCTCCTCATAAACTCTTAGTTGTCCAATAATTGTTACATGTTGGCCATCAAGTTCTGGAGATAGTCCAGTTACTTCAGTATTATCTATATACCGGAGCGGATACCACCTGCGAAGTTTAAAGGCATTATCAATACCTTTCTTCGCAAGTGCGTTCCTTCTTCTTGTATCAATCTGCATTCATCAATTCCTTTAATTATTTCTAGTATATCCAGTATATACTCCCTGTACATACTGCAATGTGTTATTTGGGTTGTATATTACTATTTACTTGAATGTGCTGATTTATTTACAGTATTATAGTAGCCATTAGGACGATATATTACCAATCTATTGTTATCCTCTACAATATGATATTTATTATCTGGTGACACTCTGGTAAGACTAGAAATAGGACATGTGTTGAAGCACGCTCTCTTAAACATATCCTCTTCAACAGTTATTGTTTCTTCCTCACCATTGTTAAGCTTTGTAATTGTCCACGAAGACGTTGATGATGAAACAGAAACATTATTCTCTACGTTAACTATCTCGTAGCCATCAATCCACTCACACAGTTCTTCTAGCCTAGCATTGTACTCAGTTATTCTTTTCTTTTCAAGAGCTTTGCATCCAAATAGAAATGCAACGGTAAATATAGCTATTATTGTTAGAAATGCTGTAAATCTTATCATTCCATGCATTATCGTTGCATACATCTGATGGTTCTGGCTTTCACTTTTGTTCATTTTGGTATCATCCTCCATTTTCTTAATAAGTTTCTTTTATTTGCCTATTGTTGTTGTTTTGCCGTATCCATTCTGTGCGGCAATAGCTTCCAGAGAAGTTCTTGAAGCGTCAATCTGCATATCTGTCATTTCAGCAGTCTTATCAATCTCTACAGTAATGATACTCTCAAGTGTAGAATGAAGAGACTGAAGTCTTCCCTTAATTGAGTTGATAACTTCTCTTGAACCCTGTGTAGATACATCAATGAATGACAGATACTGATTGTAGTTATCTGGTAAATCCTGAAAGTAGAGGTTATAAGCTCTCTCTGCAGCACTATCCTCAATAAGTCCTCTTCCACGATAGATATCCAGACTTCTCATATCTTCAGCAATCTTGTTAAGCAGTTCAACACACTCAGTATCCTTGAATATTGTAGCTTTTCTTATCCATACACTAATAAGTTCGTCATATGACATAGACTTTACTGGTTTCTCTTCAGGCTCATGAGTTTCTTCTTTAATCTCTCTGTTGTTACGGCCAATCATATATGCGACGAAGGTAGAAATAGCACCAAGAATAACAGCAACTATTACAAATATAATAGCTTTTATTCCGTCAGTTTCTCTTACCTTTGGGCCATCTTCGCCTGCTGTTGTTTTTACCTCAGGTTCAGGGGTCTCTACTTCTTCTATAGGTTCAATCTCTGTTTCTTCTACAGGAGTTTCAACAACAGGCTCTTCCTCGAGAAATTCCTCTGTCTCGGCAAGGTCTGCAGTTTCTTCAATTTGGGATAGTTCTGGAGAAGAATTAGGTAAATCAATTATGTTTGGGATAAATGAAAAAAGTCCTACTAATATCATTCCCGAAATCATTTGTCTTAATCCATTACTACTTGTTTCTCTTTCTTCATTGTGCATTCCTAATATAAGGGAAAACACCCCCATAACTATGATTATGATTCCTATAATCCTTCCTAAACTCGCCATAATAGGTATAAGTGCCAACATTATTTCCGACATTTCCGCCATTATTTACTATCTCCTTTAATATATTTATCCTTTATTTTCTAAGGTATATCCATGTTGCGCCACAATAGTTTCTAAAGACTTTCTTGAGGCGGCAATTTGTGCTCTTTTCATTTCAATATCTTTTTCGACTTCTGCCTGAGCGACTTTTGTAAGTATATCTTGGATAAAGATAATATTTTTTCTAATTAATTCAATAATCCCTTTTTGTTCCTCTGTATCTATATCTATATCAATATAAGTACAATATGTTTTATAATACTCTTTAAAATCCTGAAGGTAGAGATTATAAACCTTATTTACAACACTATCGCCAATAAGTCCTTTTTTACGATATTCTTCAAGGTCTCTCAGTTTTTCAGCAATACCATAAAGCGTATTGGCAAAGTCATCATCTTGGAATTCTGTAGCTTTTTTACCCCATTCACTGATAAGACAATTGTATGAAACGCACTCATCATATAAAACACCATTATCTGGAACTTCTTCATTTTCTTTTGTTTCGTTATATTTTTTTGCTTCTTCCGTTTCTTTTTCTGCATCATCTACATTTTCAGTCGAGACGGTAAAAACGCCGATAATAAACAGGATTACAAACAGTACAAATAAAAATATAATGACAAAAGGAGCAGCTACTGCAAGTGATAATAAAAATGTTTCTTTCACTGGTGTTTTTGTTTGTTCACCGACTTCTTCTGTAGAATTTTCATCAGTATTTAATTCTTTAGTAGTCTCTGTATTTACGGTTTCCTCAATAGCTACATTATTTTGCGCTCTTTCTGTGAAGACTTTTGTGTAATAGTCTGCTGAACGGAATGTTATTACGGCAAATGCTGCTCCAATACCCACGATGATTAAGCCAGCAACAATCATATCTATATCTATGTCGCACCAAATACTTAATAGTAATACAAGACAACCAAAAGCAATTATTATTGCACTTGCAACAAGTGAAGCTATTGATATATATTGCATAAAATTACAGAAGCCCATTTTTCTCCTTTCTGATACCCTAAATATGCTTTTATTTAATATAAATAACTATATTTTGTGTTTCTTAATAATATATGTAGTAAAATATCACAAAAGGTAAGAAAATTAAATTTTGAAATACATATATAATTAGATAGATTAATAAGTTGCATGATAACTTTGGTATGAAAGGGTATATTATGAATGTTCTCGACAGAAGAATTAAGCATATAATGGATGATATTATAGATGTCGCTTATAAGAATGAAGACTCTATAATGAAGAAGAAATTTCATCAGTATAAACTTAGTATCATCCCTACTGAAAACGAGAGTAAATCTGGAGATTATGCTCCTGCGACCCGTCAGATAAGAGTGTATAATCCAAGTTATGGAACCAGGCATATGGCAAAGTGCTGTATCCATGAGCTATCACATCACATTGATTGCATGCTTCACGGTACATCCGGGCATCAAAAACCTTTTTATGAGATTTATAAGAGGCTTGCTTATGCATCTCTTGATATGGGAATCTTAAGAAAAAGAGATTTTTATGATTCTAAGTCTTCTGATAGAAATAAGGTTATCAAGTTCATAGAGCAGTATGAGCCCCATAAAGTAGCCTATAAGATGCCGGAAGATAAATATATTGCTGTTAAGAACTGTTTTAAACAGAAAGATGCTTTAAAAGAAGCTGGATATAAATGGAATAATATAGAACAAACCTGGGAAAAAGATACTGAAGACCAGGAAGCGGACATTGCCTTTCTCGAGAAGATAGGATGCAAAGATTATACTGTAAAAAGTTCCGGTGATATGCATGTAAAAGCTGTAGTATATGTAGTAGCTAAAGGCAAGACTTATGATATAAAAGACTTCCTTAATAGTGAGAAATTCTTCTTTGATAAAGATACTAAGCTCTGGAAAAAGAAGATGTCCCCTGAGGATGCAGAAGCTTTCCTTATAGCAACTAAGAACCAGTACAAGAACGTAGAGTTTAGTATCCTTAAAAAGAGGTGAAAATGAAACAACAATATATTATGCAAAACCCAACTGAAGCAGAAATACTCCTGGCAAAAGAAGGATATTTTTTGGTAGAATCCACAATAACTCAAGTCAACGAACACTTGTCGTATCCTTTTTTGAAATACATTCGATGCCAAGGATATCAGATAGACATAAAAGAAAAACAAATTATAGCAACTCGGGTATGCGAAGATGCAACCCCAGATTCAGTTTTATCATTTGACAGAGCGCAGATGTCAGTAGGCCATGATAGTCGTGATTCATGGTTGATGGCTTCTGAAGTTAAGGCAATATATGCAAAAATGCAAGAACTTAACTATTATGAGTAATACAGAGATATATAAAATCTTTTTAGAAAAATCAATAAAGCCCCGCCGCTTTGGCAGGGCTTTTTATAATACTATAGCAATTCTTTTTTCCTATAGAGTTTAAACTGTTTCTTAAACTCTTTATATATCTTAGGATTAATCCTTATGTATTTATCTTTCTTTCTATCATAATATATCTGGAATAATGAAAAGTCTTCTCCATCATAGTGTATTGTTACAAAATTGTATTCCCAAGCTCCGCAAAAATACATAGATGATAACAACTCTTCAAGGGAGTCGTTTATCTTGACCCACTTATTATCATTATCTACAAACTTCTGCAGTAGTTTAATGGAGTTATAGTCTTGAGGGCAGAAGAGTCTATCCCATTGTTTCTCATGGCGGTGTTTAAAGCTCTGTTCTACTGCCCTACAGCTGTACTTATACTCTGACTCCTGGTTAACTGTGATTTTGGAACGTACTACTCCTATAATATTTGGGAAAAATTCCATATCATACATACCCCCTTCTATGTAGATATCACTACATACTAAAAATTATACTACCTTTTATTATAGGTGGGGAGAGTTTTTTAAAAGAAGTCATGGTTTTCTTTCTCGAGAAAGAAACACCGCAGAGAATGGTCCTCTACGGTGTCCTTTTTTATTCAAGTTCCAGGTCGTCCATTTCGTTTTCTACTTCTGTTTTGGACGATTCTTCTTTTATCTTCTTTGCCATTGGTATCACTACTTCTTTCTCAAATTTAGCTCTGGCTGTTCCTGGACTGGATATATGAGTTACTTCATTATTAGCTACACGATGCGCAAACTCTACGATATCAACATTATTATCACGGGTATTATCCATTTCCTTCTTATAATCAAGTATTATATTCTGGGTTATAGCCATATCTATCTTCTTATCTAATAGATTTTCACTAAGCATTCCATGCTTTTCAAGGAAATTATCTATAGCACCAAGTCTTTTAATTGCTTTTTCTCCGCACTCTATAGCTTTTTCCCTGTATGTCTCTGCTATCTTTAAATGGCTGTCAAGTGCAGCAGACAATACCTTGAATTGCGCTTTATAAAGAGGTTTTGTAAGTATATTTCCCCTTTCATATTTTATGGAAAGGTCGAGCAGTTTTGTTTGAAGAGTTGCACAATGATGTAGTTTGTCATAAAAGTTCCGGGTAGCTTTATTTGACTTATAAACATCAAAAGAGCGTGTTCCAAGTGCAGCAATTGCTTCAGCTGCTGCATATTTTATTAAAGGGTTTTTTTGAGGCATTTCCATTGCCTGAGTCAATCCTTTCTGGAATTTATCTGCTTCTTCAAAGCCTTCTTTTGCTTCTTTATAGGCCTTATCCATAAGGTCTCGGTCTTCATTAGAAACAGCATTTTTATCATAATAGAGCCCTGATACTTTTGCTCCCTCTATGCTATTCATGACATCAATACTGCTATTGCCATAATCTCTGGCATTATTTACATAATCCTTGAGCTCTTCTTTACTGTTATTGTAGTCCTCGTCTCCTTCAATAGTAAGCCATTTTTCATCAATAGATTTTGAAAGAGCGTCGATATCTCTGTTGAACTCTTCTTTGATTTGTAGAAGGCTCTTATGTACATCAGGCATTGGTATTATTATCTCCTTTCATTAACCCTCTCGAGAAAGAGGTATTGTTGGTTTTATATGTAGATGATTTTTGCAAAAATACTTATCATATATATTCAGAACATTTGATTATTCATGGAGGAATTAGTTATGGCACTTTCTCAAAAAATTGAAACCCTTTTAGAGATTATTCAGAAGGATAAAGATATGTTACGGGATATAGCTAAGGAGTATAACACTATATATACTCTTGAAGTAGAGGGTATTCCTGCAAGTTTTGGCAAAATGGAAGTATCAGAGAACGGAATAAAGTTCGATAACACTTTTGAAGTGCTTTTTGAAGACCTTGAAGATGTTTTTGGAGAAAATATTGACCTTACAAAAATCAATCGCTATGGAGCTTTCGCAGACGGCACTATAGCTGGAGTAGTAGATGGCGAAACCGTCTTTGAATATAAAGAGCGTTTAATTCATTTTGCAGATAAGAATACGTGCGATAATGTAGTGCAGAGTTTAAAGGAGAATAGCATTGATGAAAAGAAATTTGCAGCATCAATCACGACATCGCTTAATAAAGTTGTAGATAAACTGAGCAGCAGAGGTGACGGTGAAGGCGGAGATGATGGCAATGTAGATAGTGTTCCTGAAAAAGAATATACGTATAGTGGTTCTCATCATAAAGAATCAGAATCAAAGAAGAAAGAACCAGAAAGACCTCTTCCTCGCAGGGTTCCTGAAGAAGACCCAGCTATTAGAGAAATATTACTTAAAGCTGCTAAAATACGTGAAAAAGAAGAAGAGGAAGAACTCGATTTAGATTTTTAACCATAATCAAAAAACTCCGTAAAGAAATTATTTTCAATACGGAGTTTCTTTTATTTATTAAGTTTGTGGGTCATTTTTTAACATTTAATTGTCAAAACAACCTCTGGATTTCTTGTTAAAGTGCTCATCTACTTCCCCATTTCTGAAACTCTCATAGTAGTCCGGATTATTTTTGCATCCGCAGACATATCTTACCTCAGGGTCATCATGAAATTCATCATTCCTTCTCATTTTTATTCCTCCTATCACTCAAAATATGTTTAAATATACTTATCCTCGTTTAAAAGTCCAGCCACCTATTATAATACAAATTACACCCAATACTATGCCTAGTATTTTACCCATACTATCCTCATAACCATCGTCTAAATACCAAGTACATTCATCTTCACTAACCGCCAAATGCTTAACGGTATCTGTCGGAGGTTCATAATACCTAAAGGTTTCCTCTATCGTTTTACCGTTTAACTCATATTGTTCAGCTGTAATATAAGCTGTTCGGGTTTTAGGTCTACCACCAACTTCATAATGCTCAGTTCTAGTATATACTTCAACTACATTACTATATACATATTTAGTTGCGATAACCTTATTCTCTTGATAAAAGTCATAACAATTAGATATAGTAACAAAAACGCCTAAACAAAAGAACACTAATGCTATTAATTTTACAAAAGTAATTTTCTTACTAAATCCGTTCATGTACATCATCCTGTCTTTTCAACATTTTAAACAATTGTGTGGGTACTTATATATGTATTTTTAAATCTCAAAAGGTGAGAGTTTTATACAAATTTACATTTGAATAATTTTAACAATGATAAAGGTTCTAAACCTAGATATATTGTGACATTTTACACTTGTAATGTCTGGAAAGCTGCGTATAATAAGGACTTGAAGAATATAGAAAGGAGAAAACGTAGTAATGGAGCGGAAAGATGCAAAACTGATGTTGAAAATCTATAAGCTTCAGCAGGAGCTAAAGAGAGATATCCAGACAGGGGACCTTATTTCAAGAATGATTCTTTCCAAAGGAAGCTGTCAGAGAAAACTTGAGGAACTTCTGGATAAGGGATTTCTTACAGAGAGCGTATATAGAGGAGCTAATCAATATGCTGTATCCTCTGTAGGAAGAAATCAGATGAGTGCCTATAGGGATATCAAACTTGAAATGTGAGGATGTGTTGTTCTTCTCTCGAGAGGAAAGCAGTATATCCTCTTTTTTACGCTATTTTTGCGTTTTAGTGTTTCATGTATAAATGTAAACATAATAAACTAAGGAGGTTTATACATGAGCGTATATTTTACACACATTTTAAGACCTGTAGATGAAAATATTGATTTAATGGATAAGCTTAAGAAAGATGGCCTTATTCGTGATATGAACGGTATCGGGTTTGACAGAACTGTTCATGACTATACTTTAAGACCTTGTAAAGACATGCTGGATTATTCAAAATGTAATCCTGAAGCTTATGAAGAAATTAAAAAGCGTGAGTTAGAAAAACGTATTTCTGTTGGTGTTCCTTGCAGCGATACAAAATCAATTGAAAGATATGTAAGTCAAGGATATGAAGTAGATGAAAAATCAAAGGGTCATGGTTATGTACATGTTGTAAGAGATTTTAAAGATGGTGAACTTGAGGCAGTGTTGTCGCGGCACATTTATAAAAACCAAAACGGTATTGCTTATGCTCTTAATTATCGCACAGATGATACTGCAGTATATCTTATTACAAAAACTTATCCGGATATAATCTTTGAATATATCCTTGATGGAGAAAATGATATTATATCAAAGGGCACATTAAAAGATGGTAAGTTTGAAGAAGAGCCAAAAGAATACTATATTGCGGCTTTAAATGAAAAGAATACCGGAGTTTCCGGTTATATCAAGATGAGCGAAGATTCTTTTGAGCTGGTTAAAGATTATAATGATGCCACAAAAACGAATGACCACGAAGAGATACTTACTGTTCTCGAGAAGGTCAAAGAAAGCTTTAATGAACAATATGGAGAAGATTATAGTCTTCATCTTTCAAACAAGAATGACTGGCAACTAATGCTTGCAGTAGATGACCTTAATAATGAGTTTGAACAAGCTAATGATGAAAGAGATGATATTTGAAATATCATAAAAGAGGGAAAAATATGGGCGTAATGTTTATTAACAACAAAAGAATTGAAGTACCTAATGGGTCCAGTATCAGTGTTATCAACAATGAAGTATATGTTGACGGTAAGCTTTGGGTAGATAAAGACTCTATGAGCGATATCGCAAAAGAAAATCCTCAGATTACTATCAAGATTGAAGGAGATGTCGGGAGCCTTACGTCTTCAGGGTCTGTTGAAGTTTCCGGGAAAGTTAATGGAGATATTAGTGCAAAAGGAAGCGTAACCTGCGGTGATGTTTCAGGAAGTGTTAGCGCAGGGAGTCTTGTTAAGGTTAATGGAAATGTAGGTCATGATGTTGATGCAGGAAGCTATGCAGAGATTCGTGGCGATGTATACGGCGATATCGATGCAGGAAGTTTTGTTAAGGTTAACGGCCAGAGAAAGAGCCGTGAAGACCTTGAAAAAGACAATGATTTTGATTATGAACCATAAATAAGTAATAAATAAAGCCTACCAGCAATCAGCTGATAGGCTTATTTTTTATGTCATTATAAAACAACAATATCAGTAAGTGAAAGCTGAACAGGTGAATCAAATCTCATTACATGAGTATGATTTCCATCCCTTAACAGATAATGGTATTTACCATCCATCTGATATTCACAGATTTCATAGCCCTTGTATGTTGTCTGAGGACTGTACCATGAGAATGGTCCGTCCCATGTTTCAGCAACATAGTTATCAATGAAGAATGTAATTGTTTCACCGCTTCTAAGCTGTACAGAACCCTGTACATCTGAGCTCATTACAGGATTATAATGTTCTTTATTGATATCAACTTTTACAGCAGTTGTTGTATCTGGGCCTGTAATCTTCATTGTGATTGGCGAACCCTGAGTAAAGCTCTCTGCGGCCGCTTCTGTAATTTCTGCAGCTGCTTCAGGGTCTGATGCAGCCTGTTCCGCTGTTGAACTTGCTTCTGTAATATCATCTGTAGTTCCGCCAAGAGCAAGAATTTTCTCTCTAAGAATTTCAATCTCGGCCTGAGCTTTTGCAATTTCTGCATCATTTCCGCCTCCAATAGCAAGGCCGTCTGCAAGCTGAATATAACCTGTATAATAGCTTGAAGCTGATACTTTTTCAGGCTTTTCACATGTAATAAGTGTTCCCTTCTCAGTTACATCAGCACTAACTTTAGGAAGCTTATAAGCCTTGATGCTAGAAATAGAAATCGCATTATCCTCATTTGCGGGTTCTGTAACAAGGATTACAGTATCAGAACCAACTGTTGTCTCTGTTGAAAGAAGGTCTTCTCTAAAGAAGTTAATCTTATCATCTGCAAAATAACTGTTTTCATTCTGTTGGATAAGGATTACTTCGTCCTTAAGATATATCAGATATCCGCCAACAGCTGCCTGGTTCTTAGACCATGTTCCGAAGCTTGTTGCTGCCTTCGCTGTATATCCATAGCCATCAGGCATTGTTACGTCACTCTCTGCATCTGCTACAATAAGGTCGGCGTTAGCTTCTTTATATGTAAGTTGATAAATTCCAGACTCATCAGAATGTGAGCCGCCTGTAATACGGTAACCTGTAATTGTATTAGGTGATTCCCATCCGGGAAGAACAATAATATCATCAACATGGATTGATGTATGCTCTGCGGGAAGGAATGAACCCTGAATGAAAATTTGATGGTCAGTTTCATTTAAGTATACGATTGACTCAGCAGGCATCTCATAAACATTATCAAATACTGTTACAAGATAATTATTTGCCCAAAGCTGTGTACTAAGAAGAGTTGTTCCTTTAGCTGCTGTTTCTGTCTCTGTAGTTTCTGTAGTTGTAGAAGTTTCTGTAGCAGGGGTTGTTTCCTCGGTATTGGTCGTTTCTTCTTTAGTAGGTTCAGTAGTTTCAGGTTCTACAGATACCTCTTCTGTGGCAGCTTGTGATACTTCTGTAGTGGCAGCTGTCTGTTCTTTCTCGAGAGCAGCCTCACGTCCGGTCTTCTTTTTTTCAGGAAGAGACAATGAAATAATATAGCCAATTGCGATGACTATTATCAGTGCCAGTATTCCTACAGTGATTTTTACTTTACTCATTTTCTCGTTTTATCCTCCTATTTTTTACCTTTCATCATCAATGTCGCTGTAATCAGGCTCGTCAAAATCTTTTATATCATATTCTTTCCCGACAACTTTTTGGAGCCATTGTTCTGCGTCGGGTCCACATCTTTCGATAAGTTCATCTTTAAGCTGATTTGCTTGGCGAATTCCGCCTGGACAACACATCTCAAGCATATCCATTATCGTAGCTTTCTGATATTCTATAACTTTAACCTTATCTGCGGGATATGTTATGACACTATCATCATCAAGAGAAAGTATTATCACATCATGGTTAGATGGAAATTCATATTTAAGGCGTTGGTCTTCCGGAAACATATTTATGTACTCAATATGTCCAACGTTTATCGTTTTAACCCCTATAACATCATCCACATCCTTTGCATTCTCGAGAATAGGATTGTTAAGGTTTCTGTTGTCATAATTTAACACTCTGACTTTCATAATGTTATTCCTTTTTTATCAATATTCTATTTCTAACTGTTTTGCAGTTACAGGAGTTCCATCTGCATTAAGCATTACAGATATTGCGCATTGATTAGTATTGTCATATTTTAAATAAACAACGCCCGTATTATTATCAATTAAATAACTGTAACCATTACCATTGCCTGTTACTGTAAGAGAAGGAGTTACATCTTGGCAATTCTTTTTTGCATCTGCAGTACCTTTACCACAGCCAACTAAGAATAATGCCATTAACGATACTAATACGAGTCTTTTTATGTTTTTCATGAGAATATATCTCTCCTCCTTTATATATGTGAATCTGTTTTTAAAAAAATCCGATTTTCTGTTCACTTAGGCCATCAAGAGTAGCTTTTTGCTTAGTAACTGTTACGTTTGTCTTAATTTGTGCACTGTCTACAGAGTTTTTATTCTTAATAAGTGTTTCAAGTGCGGTCTCTACGATATCAAGCATAGCATTTACATCTTCCTCAAAAGCGTTTCTTTTTTCATCAGAAATGACCTGAGAATAGAGAATAAGCTTACTAATATGGTCCTGAGCCTTTCTTGCAGTCTCTTCCAGAAAAGAAGCATCTGAAAGACTTATATCGCACTTATCTGCTTTCTTCCAGAGTCTCTGGATATCTTCAATCCTTGAGCAGATATTTATTGGGAGATTTCTTGTTGTTTTATCTAATGGGCATCTATTCATCATTTTATTTCCTCAATTCCATGCTGAGCGGCTATTGTTTTAAGAGATGATGTTTCAGCCTGCATATCTGCAAGGGCTGCATCCGAGCTCTTATCAATGATAGCATTTTCAACATCAAGATACTTATTTAAAGCTTCTGTTAATTTAGCACAATATTCAACTTCTTCATCCGGAGTTGCATCATGTCCAAGGTGGGTTAAACAAATGTTTGCAGAATCCTTGAGGAGTTCATAATAAACGCCACCATTTGCAATCTTTGTTTTCTCACCATTATCAACAGTCTCATCTGCTAATATGAAACGGTACTTTTTGTCAGCTTCCTCAATAATCTCTTCAATCTCATAAAATCTTGTAAATGCAGGAATGTAGAAATCTTTATGGAACTGACGAAGCTTGTCTGCAGACTCTTTGTTTGCCTTCTTTGTACTTGTAGGAATTACAATAGTTCCGCAAGTGTTTTCAGCTATCTCTCTAAGAGCAGCCTTTTCATCTTCACCAAACATGTTTCCATAGCCTTCAATCTTAATCTCTCCGGCTTTATCCGGAATACATGCTTCCGGCATTGAAAGGTTTAATACATTAACACATTCTGCAAAGAAAAGACCTGTTTCTCTACGAAGAGCTTTGTTAAGCCTAAGGAAACTCTTTTTCTTACAATGAGAATGTGAAAGATTATCAATCATTGCTGAAAAATATCCATTTACAACGCTTCTAAAGTCTCCGTCTTCAAATTCCTCTTTGATTTTGAGGAATTCTTTCATAAAACGGTTGTACATATAAATGGACATTGATGCAAAGAAAAGTGCTACAACAACAAGAAACGGAGTAAATGGCCATATTGCACGGATAAATCCTCTAAGTGGGTTCCTTGTAATAACTGTAAATAATACAAATAATAGGAATATACCAAGCAAGAGATATTTGATATAGAATCTAATAAGCTCAGTTTTTGCAGTTGCAAACTGCTCGGTTAAACGAGGCATAATAGACTCATTCATTTCTTCTCTTGATGGTCTTTTGTATTCATTCTGGAATTCATCCATTACAAGCCATCTGCCGTTAATACGATATTTAGTTACTTCTTTTGCTTTTCTCATTATTTTTACCTCTGTAATTATATTTATACGAAGGTTATCCTTTCGTCATCAGTTACGAAGCACTCCATCTCTTCGTCTCTAAAATGAAAGATGTATTCTGCTCCGTTTACTGTTATCTTCTTCTTTTCACCGTTATCAAACCTAAGTGTCCCAACAAGTTCTCTTGCGAACCTAGTTGAATAACCTATCTCTCCTGTTCGGTGAGAAGCATAGTCTAAAAGACCTATTTTAGAATCTTCTACAGTAAATACTGCGTGTTTTCCTTCTGTTTTTACCCTATCTTTTTTTATTTTGAGAATAAGTGCCTGCCAGGCAAAACCAAGAGCAGGAAGTCCGGCTATTATTGCTTCTGCTGTATATAAAAACCACATGTCTCCTTCGTGAATATTCCTGGTAAGGTATATCATTATTCCTAAGGTTACTGTTGGCCACAGGAATATTGGAAGAATATCTCTTGTAACTGTTATGTTATGGCTACTATATATTGGGGGTCTTTTATTACTCATACCGTTTCTCTTTTCCTACCTACAATAGGTATTTTAGGAATACTATGAATATCCTTTATATCTGATTGAACCTTAGCTACTTTAAGCGCTTCTTTTGCAAGAGAAAGATTTTGTTTCTGTTCAGATATTGATTTATTTGTTGTATTAAGTACCGTAAGGAGTTGTTCTAGTTGTAGCTTTGATGTCATTCTTGTACTTTCCGGAGCATCTATTGTATCAATATTTTTAATATCGTCTGCTATATCCAGAAGAAGCTTCCCAATGTTGTTGGAACACATATTGAGCATCAGTTCATAATTTCCGAACTGTTGTATGGTGGTTTTTGTATCTTCTTTAACATCACCTGTTTTGTACTTCTCGAGAAGAAGACCAATGTCGGGGATACCACTGTATGTATCCTGTACTCTCTTTACCTTATCCGGATATGATGTGATTCTCTTAGTTATATCTGCCATGGTTTTATCTCTTTTTAGAAAAAGGGGTGGAGCTTGTCCACCCCCTTAAGGTTAAAGTTTACATGTTTACATTGAACAGATTACGAAGCTCATTTACAATACCCTCTGTATTAGACTTAATGCATGATGCCTCGTTTATTTCTGAAAGCTTAGTAATTTCACTTGTATCCAGACCCTCTATTTCTCCTGTAAGGTAGTTAAGGTCACCGTATCCAATTGAGTAAATAGGGACATCAAGACCATTTACTACAGGGAGAATGTGATTGAGACTATATTTACCACCTTGCTCCTTACCATCTGTAAGAAGGAAGAGCATAAGCTTTGCATTAGGAACCTGCTCTTTATAGTCTACAAGCATCTGGAGACCTACTGTAACAGCATCATATGTAGCTGTAGCGCCTGTAGGAATCATATTATTATTTACAAGGTATGAAAATCTTGACTGATTCAGAGCATTGAACTGAGCAATTGGCATCTGAATTGTTGTATTACTGTTGTATGTAACGAGTCCAACATAGTTATTCTCTCCAATATACTGGATTGTATTTGAAAGAGATGCTTTTAAAGACTCAATTCTTGTTCCGTTCATAGAACCTGAAGTGTCAGCAATAAATACCGCAACTACAGGGTTTCCGCCGTTCTTATTCTGTTTCCAAATCTGCTGGGCTGAAAGATATCCTGCACCATCAAGACCACAACTCTGAGATTTATAATCATCTGTTTTATTGAAGCCCTTCTCTGTTGCAGACTTCTGTGCTGAGGGTGTAAGACAATAGTCTACAAAAGCTCTGACTGCTTCCTGTCTTGCTGAATCTACATAATCAAAAGTATAAACAGGGTGGTCATGACGAAGACCTGCCGGTGTATATACATAATTTTTGAGCTCTGGTGTGTTGATGTAGGACTGTTCCTCCATCACCATAGCATCAATAATGCCTTTTGCTGCTGAGTTACGAAGTACAGATGTTGTATATGCTGCTGTAGGAGCATTCTTCTGATACTCAATAAGCTTAGATGTTGCTGTATCTGAAAGAGGGTTTGAAGAATCAAACGCATACAGCATCGCTGTCAACATGTTAAGACCTGTAGCTGATGTATATGGGTTAGTGTATCCAAATACAATATCTCCTGCAATAGCTGCCTCAAGAACAGTATTCATTGTAACTTCACCATACTTAGAAGTAATAGTATCATAGATATCCTTTTTCATGAGAATACCTGCAGTATTACCTGCCAGGCGGTCTGTTACTTTAATAACGCCAACTCCACTCGCTTTAAGCATCTCGCCGAAAGCCTCATTTGAAGGAACGTATGCATCAGGTCTATAGCCACCGTTTGCCATATAAGTAACTGTCTCACCAGAAGAAATAGCTCTGATTGTAACAGATACGCTCTGTCCATCAATTGTATATCCGCTTGCATTGAATGCATTAGCCTGCTCTACAAGCCAGTTATCTGCACTTGAGGTAAGAGATGTAAACTCTGAAGGAGCTGCAATCTCAATATTGATATCCTTATTTCCCTCAACAACTGTCTTGAATGTATCAATATCTGCAAGAGATGAAGCAATGTCTGAACCAATGTAGTTCATATCTCTTGGAACATCATCAATTGATGCATAAGCTGTGTTTACTTCAACTGACTTAGAAAGACTCTTAAGTTCTGTTACAGCATCATCATAAGTCATTTCTGAATTTCCGCATCCGGTCATCATGCCGACTGCCATAGCCCCAACAAGGGCGATTGATAAAAACTTCTTTGCAAAATTTCTCATTTTTACTTTTTCCCTCCTAGTGTTTGTCCTTAATGTCAGGCAAATCTTTTAAATCATACATGTTTTCCATTATATAAATCATCAGCCGCACAAAAATAACCTCAGCTGGGATTGCTGTAAATATCCATATAAGGAATTTTGCTACAAATGTACTCCCTGTAAAATAAGCAATCAAACATGTTATAAGTACAATAGCAATCATTCCAGGCACTACAAGATATGGGACTATACAATAAACAAATTTCTTTAAAAGTTCTGAAAGTTTTGTCTTTCTTCGTTTATTCTTATGCTTGTTTAAGTCAACTATCTCTCCCATATGTTACCCCTGGATAGCACTTGTAACTGCCTCATAGTAGCTCTTAATCTTTTCTGATGCAGCATCATCACCTTCTGCGGCAGCAGTTGCATACTTTTTGATGGAGTCAAGAAATTCATCTACAACAGAAAGTTTTGACTTATTATCGTCGATAAACTTCTGAGAGTCCTCAATGAAAGTCTTCTCATCATCTCCATCCATAATGTAGCAAGTATATACATTACGGCAGTTCTTGAGGATATCTCCCTCAACCTGCTCAAGTGAATTCTTAGCATCAGCAAAGATATCCAGATTGTTGATAGCCATTACCTTCTCGAGACGAACACACATATCCTTAATCTCATCAATCTGACGAATAAGGATGTCCATCTGACTATCTACAGCATCTGATGTATTTTCTTTAATTCGTGATAGGATTTCTTTTGCGGCCGAAGCTGTTGTCATTTTATCAGCTTCATTTATGATAGGAGCTGGTTTATTTTTCTGTTCTTCAAGTTTACGTGCCTTTGCGTTAGCTATAGCTTTTCTTACAAGTTCTACAACTATCATTCCAAGGCCCACTATGAGAAGAAAAAGTGCCCCTCTATTAAGAACACGCCATGTGGTTATATGAAAAGCCACAATAATGGAGTGTTTTGCGACAAGTGTAATTAAGAATGAAATCGCACCTAATACGGCAACTAAAATTCCTGCAAATAATACTGACATAATGCTTTCCCTCCTAAAGCAAAAATATGTATCTCTTTCTTATATATGTGTGTAAAAAACACAAAAGGTAAAAATTTTTATAGTATTGTAAAGTTAATCTAGTTTATTAATGATTTTTCCCAATATTTTAGATGTTTTTATTGGTCCAAACATCCTGGAATCGTATGAAACTGCTCTATTGTCTCCAAGAACATAGTATTCATCATCCCCAAGAGTTATATCCCTATTAACATATGAACCATCTTCTCTATAAGCTCCACCGAACTTGGATTCATATTTATTTCCGTCAATATAAATATTTCCATCAGCAGAAACGTTAATCACTTCACCAGGAAGGCCTACAACTCTTTTAATAATAATTCCGGTACCTTTTTCATATACAACAATAACATCATCTCTTTTAATTTCACCAATAAGAACAGTTTTAGTCATTATAAGGCGTTGACCATCATGAAGTGTCGGATACATTGAGTCTCCGGATACTGTTGCAAAACTAAATAAAAATAAACTCGAAAGTATTACAGCCACAATTATTGTATAAAAACAAATATCAAATATCTTCTTTTTTGTTATCTTTTTTTCTTCCATTAAAATCATCCTTTGTCATTAAAAGTGCTATTTTGAATTCTTCTTCAGTAGGTTCAATTTTATACTGCGAGAGTATCCATTGGAAAGCCCTACTCATATGCATTATCTCGAGAGTGTAACTACTAAGTTCTGTCCAATTCTCAAGAATTATTTTTTTGGATTTTTCATCGGATATTTCTACAACCGCTGGTTTTGCGGGTATCTTTTTTATTTCTACGTTCTCGCCTTCTATAAACACTTCCTGTTTGCCATCGAGTGCCAGGGTAACTTCTCTTGTAAGCTTTTCCTGACGTCTTATTATATCAAAATCTTCCCTCATAAGCGTTCATTAGTGTGTCCTTTCATAGATTTAAAAGTAAGTAGCAAATGCTTCCACAAGGGTTTTATTTGCATTTCTTTCTTTAATATCTTTCATTTCGCTATCTGATATAAGCGCACATTTATTGTCGAAAGGCTTTTTACTAACAGGAATTTCATATAAGGCGGTATCACTTGAGTTCATGAGGTCTTTGATATCTTGTATTGTTTTTAAGAACATATAGTTCTTTTGTCCCGCCCATCGGCTTTCATACTGTTCTTCTCGGCGGGTCATTGCATCAAGATGTTTTTGGAGAAGTTTCTGTTTTAATTTCTCACTACATCGGAATTTATCTATATCTTTAACAGTATAGCTATCAAAATTCTGTCTTATAAGATTATCTTCTTCAGTTTTCTTTATAGCTATCTGTTTAAGTTCTTTATCTTTTTTAGCCCTAGCTTCTTCCAGTTCGCTTTTAAGCCACTTAATATATTCATTAAGGTTCTTTTTCCCTGGATTTTTCATAAAAAATAGTCTCCTTAATACTAATTATAATGAGCAATGTTTTATCAATATATAGCTAAAATAGCGAAATAACAGGTGTTATTATGTCATAGCTGATATTAAGAATGTCCTATAAAAATATGGCGCAACCCTTGGGGGAGCTGCGCCACACACATTAAGGACTGGCCTCGCAGATATTTGGAGGGTATCTGCTGACCGGAATAGTCTGTGGGGATTTGAACCCCCACAAACCGGGCGCCATGGGGTTTATTCAGGCTTATTTTCGTCAGTCTGCTGGCCTGCAGATGCCTTTGATGCTTCGAGCATCTTTGCTCTGAGCTGATTCTCAATCTGTGAAAGCTCAGCCTCTGCTGCTCTTCTCTTTTCTTTGCCTTCCTTCTGGATGGTAAGAACTTCATCCATAGTCTGGATAAGAGTCTCATTTGTATGTTTGAGAGTTTCGATATCAACGATACCTCTCTCTGCTTCTTTAGCTGCTGATACTGTAGCAATCTTCAGATTATCAGCATTCTTCTTAAGAAGTTCATTTGTCATATCATTTACAGTCCTTTCAGCCTCAGCTGCCTTTGCGGCGTGGTTAATACCAATAGCGATAACAACCTGGTTCTTCCAAAGAGGAATGGTGTTAACGATTGTAGACTGAATCTTCTCTGCAAGAACTGTATCAGACTGCTGAATCATACGAATCTGAGGACCTGTCTGGAGAGCAATTGTTCTTGTAAGTTCAAGGTCATAAATCTTCTTCTCAAATCTGTCGCACTTATCAGCAAAGTCCTTAGCTGCCTGAGCATCCTCAGGAAGACCTGTCTCTGCAGCTTTTTCGTTAAGAGCCTTAAGCTCATTATTTCTTACCTGCTCAAGCTTTGCTTTTCCTGCTGCAATATACATTGTAAGCTCTTTGTAATACTGAAGGTTCATTGTGTACATCTGGTCAAGAGTCTGAACGTCCTTCATAAGCTTAATCTGATGAGCCTCAAGCTTCTCCTGTACCTGGTCAATGTTTGTCTCCATTGAAGAATACTTAGCCTTGAGAACTTCAAGATTATTCTCGTGACGCTTGAAGAACTTGGCGATAACACCCTTCTCTTCTTTTACTTCCAGGTTACCCAGATTTCCGATAAGGTCTGTAAGCATAGTGCCAACCTCATCAACGTCCTTAGCTTTTACGTCTTCAAGAACCTTCTCTGAGAAAGTTGAAAGCTTCTGCTGAGCCTTCTGTCCAAAACCAATTACTCCGGCAGAATTGGAAATATCAATCTTCTCTACAAGACCATCAATGGCTTTCTGTTCTTCTGGCGTAAACTGAGGCTGCTCGGGGACCTTTACCTCTTCTTTAGCAACAGCCTCTGCTGCCTTAGCAATTTCTTCTGTCTTCTCATCTGCTACCTCTGTCCCAAAATCAAGGTCAAATGATGGGGCTACTGGGGCGGTAGCTGTAGCTGCAGCAGTTGCAGTAGCTGTAGCTTCATTTGTCATTACGTTTTCTTCACTCATGTTTCTTTTCTCCTTAATGTGTTTTATAGTTAACTTTTTTAGTTATCTTGGTAATGTGATATATACTCTGTGAATAGCATCGTCTACTTTAAAATCCGGATGTTCTGCTGTTTTATCATATATAATGTCTTCATCCAGATGGTCTGAATGGAACTGGTAGAGTTTCTTCTCTCGAGAAAGGAAGAAATCCACTGCTTTCATTGCTATATATGATGTTGCAAAAACTCCACCTATTATGGTGATAATGCTTATAATAATTTTTACAGTCTTTTTCATACTATAGTTCCTCTCTTCTTTTATATATGTTAAGAAAAATCACAAAAGGTAAAATAAATGAATATCTACTGATATTTTTTAAGGTCTTCTCGTTTTACTATTTTGCCGTTTATATTAACATAGCCCTGAGGAACCTCTACTATATGTTTATGTATCTCTGTTCCGTCAGCTTTTACAACGGTCTGTACCGGTTTATTAGATACATATTTATCTGCAGCTGATGCAGACCCCGGGATTTCTCCTGCTCTATTCGATACAGCATATCTTTTTTCCTGCTGCGTCATTTTTTTTGTTGGCTTTACCAACACAAATAAACATGTTATTGGGATAACTATTGCTATAAGCTGTATTAGCTCTATCATACAGTATTCCTTTTTATTTATTTTCATTTTTTTTTGTATCTGTGAAGCTTCTTTTCTAATCTTCTTTATTCTCTATTATGTCTCATATATTTTATTTCACTCCATAATTAAATAAATCTAATCCATCTTTGTTATCTGTGTTAATTTTTATATTTTCTGATTTTGCCCATTCTAAAAATGCCTCATATATTACAGGGTCAGAGATTGTATTTACCGCAAGTCCGTCAAGATTTAACGGAGTTTTACTCCAGCTATAGCCATTATTCTTTTTATAATTTAGGTATGTAGCCTCGCTTATTGATGCATAGGCGTAATTGTTACCGTCACTCGCCTCTACATATACGGGTACATAATAAACGGTATAATAAGAATGAGTGGTACCTCCGGAGTAAATAAGTGTTTTTGCTCCCAGGTAATCTCCGACTATTGTTATCTCTCTTTCTTTTTGTGCTGCGATAGCTGGCCCATTCTGTAATGTACTGTAATTATGAAAACCTTCTATAGGATTACCATTTCCTATAAGCAAAATCATTACAAATATTATTACCGCCAGACATAAAGAACCACTTATTATGATTGTTTTTTGTTGATATTTGTGATTTTTTCATTTTTCTTCTCCTTGTTTATAAAGTACAGTGTTTTCATCTTTTATATTGTATTTACAATATTTTCTTTATAAAAGCGTCATTTCTGTAAAATATACTGTGTTAATATAGGATTGCTGGGGCAATTTCTTTAAGAATCTCTATATCTCCGGTATAATCTTCCAGGTCGAAGCTTATATTTTCAATAGTTTCACCTTTCATTGTGATTTCAACAATGATATGTGCGCTGTTTTTTGTGTTTTCTGTAGAAATATCGATTTTTGTTCCATTAGGATTGGCATCCACAGGGCCCATAACTGCAATTTCTCTTGTTGTTGTTACGGTACCATCATCAGTATTAGATACTTCATGAACATCAAGATATGAAGTTACATAAAACTTTGAGGTTTCATTATTCTCGAAGATATATACCGGAAGTCCATCATCATTTGTACCATCTCCTACAGGAATAAGAGGATATATTACATCAAGCATATCAGTTTTTCCCTCAGATGCAACTGCTATTGCTGCAAGAATTCCTGTATCGTCTTTTCCAAGCGTTACTTCAAATGTATCTTCAGATAATGCTTCTGTAGATACGGTTTTAGTTGTGGAAGAATTATTTGTGGTAACTGCAAAAATAATCATTCCTAGTGTAAGTATAGCCGTTACAACTGAAATTAAGATAATATGTTTCTTTTCCATAAATACCCGCTTTCTTTGTAAAAATAGAGAAGACTTACCCCACCCAGATAAGTCTTCCCAAAGAGTAAAGAAAAATGTTATATTAGATAACCAGATATGTAAAGATTATCTGATATTACCGTAGAGAATCTGGGCCAGTTCTGAACTTTTATCAAGGATAAGAGTTTTTTCGTTGGAGCCCTTAAGAGACTCCTGCATAGCCTCAATTGCACGGATATAATTATAAAACTCGGCCTTTTCCGGTGTATTATATGCGGATGCAAGAATTTTCATGTATTCTGCTTCGCCTTCACCTTCAAGCTGTGATGCTGTAGCTTGAGCTTCTGCCTTGAGCACCTGTACCTGCTTGTCAGCCTCATTCTTAATTTTCTGTGCTTCTGCATCGCCTTCAGCCTTATAAGCTGCGGCAATCTTACTACGTTCTGAAATCATTCTCTGATATACAGCTTCCTTATTGTCATCCGGAAGGTCCAGAGCTTTAATCTCTGCTGTTATAATTTCAATACCATATCCAGTCATATCCTCATTAGCATCAGCAGTGATTTTCTGTGTAAGAGCATCACCTCTTGCTGCAATAATCTCTTCCTGAGTCATGCCAGAAATTATATTCTTTGTAGAGTTATATACATTAGCCTCAATTCTTGAGATAGCATTTGCTTCTGTAGCATTAAGACTCTGAGTATATTCCTTTACATTTGTAACACGCCAGAGCACATATGTGTCGGCAATCATGGTCTTTTTATCTTTTGTAATGACGTCAGACTTTGGAATATCGTAAAGTTGAACGGCTTTACTAATTTTCTGTACATCATACAAAGGGTTGTTAAAGTGGAGTCCAGGTTCTTCCTGGATTTCCTTAATGCTACCACCAAACTTAAGGATAGCATATTCATTAGGTTTTACTGAATAAGAACAGCAGGCAAATCCGATAAGTCCAAAGATAAGAAGAAAGACGATTGCTACGGATGCTTTAATTATTGATATAAGTCTATCACTCATTCTTAATTTCCTCCCTCTGATTCAGTAGCTGCTGGAGTTACTGTCGTTGTATTAAAAGTATCAAGTGGAAGCATCTCCTGTGTTTCACCATCTGTGATGATAATCTTAAGATTAGGGAATATGCTTTCCATTGCTTCGTAGAATATTCTCTGTTTAGTAATAAGAGGATATTTACTATACTCTTCATACATACTGTTAAACTTAGCAACTTCACCTTCAGCTTCTGAAACTCTTGCAGCTTTTGCAGCCGTAGCGGTCTGAACAATCTTATCTGCTTCTGCTTCGGCAGCAGGAATCTGTTCTGCACTATATTTATTTGCTTCATTAAGAGCAGTTTCTTTACCCTGCTTAGCGGTTTCAACCGCTTTAAATGCAGCTTTAATCTCTTCTGTCGGAGGCTCAGCATCCTGAATAGAGATATTGACTACAGTTAAACCTATATCATTGTTTGCCAGCTCTTTAAGTATATCTTCTTTAATTTCAGACTGAATCTGGCTTTTACCAGTAGTGATTACCTCATCGACGGTATAATTACTTACTATTGAACGAATTGATGCAAGTGCAATCTGTTTAAGTGATTGTGTTGGGTTTGCGTTGTTATAAAGAAACGCAACCGGGTCACTGACTTTATACTCCATATAAAAATCAATATCTACGAAGTTAAAGTCTGAAGTAATCATAATACCTTCATCAGGGACTGTTACTGTGCTTCCGTTTTCATCAGTCTGATAGCCGATAGTCATTCCATGTGTGGTCATATCGACGATATTAGCCTTTTGAATCCAAGGCTTTTTCCAGTTCCAACCAGCAGTAGTGGTTCCTACTACTTCGCCGAACTGTGTAACTACAGCAACTTCCTGCTCATTAACGGTATAAAGGGCTGATATAAAGGAGAATGCTGCAAAAAGAACTATAGCAATTCCTATAACAAGACCTGCTCCGCCTGAGCTTGATGTACTTTGTCTACTCATTTTTTACCCTCCAAAACGGTTTTTGTGTTGTTTATCTATATATATATGTGGTGGAATATCACAAAAGGTAAGTTTTTTTGAATGAATGTTTTACAATAGTCATTTTCTTATTTGTAATTACTCATTATTTCTCCTTAACTTATTAAGGTTGTTCTATCTCTTTTGTTCTCGAGAGGAACATAAAAGGCTCCCATAGCAGTGCCATGAAAGCCCTTAAATAATTACTCTTCAGTAGGGGTGTTATCCACTACATCATCATTGACTACATCAGCCTTAACATCTGCGGTCGGAGCTGTTACGATTACTTTTACAGCTTCCTTTGCGGAGTCGCTTGCATTCTCAAGTCCGGTAACGTTAATGTTCTTTGTTACCTTAGCATCGTATGTGCCAGCTCTCATGATTTCTGCAAAGTCAACACCTGTAGCCTCTGACATTGTGTCGAAAACCTGCTTCATCACGATAGGCATGTTGCCGGAAATCTGTGAAGCACCGTTGGTTCCGTCGCCAGTGCCATAGATGTTAATCTTATCAATCTGTGAAAGAGGCTTAGCAATCTCAGCAGCCATCTGAGGCATTACCTTAATCATCATCTCAGCCATAGCAGCGCCGTTGTACTTCTTGTAAGCTTCTGCCTTCTTCTCCATTGCTTCAGCTTCTGCAAGACCCTTTGCCTTAACTGCCTCAGCCTCTGCAATACCAAGTGCCTGTGCAGCCTCAGCTTCAGCCTTACCTTTTGCAGCAATACCTGCGGCCTCAGCGGCATACTTAGCTTTGATACCGGCAGCTTCCTGTTCTGCGGCGAATTTCTGAGCCTCAGCCTTTGCCTTCTCAGCCTCAGCAGCTCTTTCCTGCTCGAACTTAGCAGCTTCTGCATTTTTCTGTCTCTGAATCAACTGAACCTGTGCAGCCTTCTCTGCAGAATATGCCTGAGCATCTGCTTCCTTCTTGATAGTAGCCTCAAGTTCCTGCTCCTTAACAACAACTTCCTTCTGCTTGAGCTCTGCTTCACGCTCTGCTCTTGCAATCTCAGCATTAACGGTAGCTGTCTGAATAGTCTTCTGCTGTTCCTGCTGCTGAATCTCATAAGCAGCGTCCGCAATAGCCTTTGCTGTATCAGATTCTTTCTTAAGAGCAGCTTTCTTGATGTCAAGCTCGTTATTCTTCTGAGCAATCTCAGTCTCAGATTTAACTCTTGCTTCATTAGCGGCTCTGTTAGCCTCTGCCTGCGCAATAGCTACTTCCTTATCGGCATTAGCCTTTGCGATAGCAGCATCCTTCTTGATTCGGGATGTATTGTCTGCACCAAGGTCTCTGATAAGACCATTTTCATCTGTAACGTTCTGAATATTGCAGGAGATAATCTCAATACCAAGCTTATCCATATCTCTGGAAGCCTTCTGCATAACCTGGTCTGAGAATGAATCTCTGTCGGTGTTGATTGTACGGAGGTCCAGAGTACCGATAATCTCACGCATGTTACCCTGAAGGGAATCCTGCAACTCACTTGCAATCTTGTCAGAATTCTTGTTAAGAAAGTTCTTAGATGCAAGGAGAATACCTTTTACGAAGATTGGCTCTTCCTCTGTTCCAATGTTAATCTCTCTGTCAGTAGCAATTCTTACCTTAGCAACAGCATCAACGTTTACATTGATGAAATCGTTTGTAGGTACTGACTGCTCTGTTTTAATATCTACTGTCATCTGTCCCAGATACAACTTATCTACTCTCTCGAGAAAAGGAATCTTGATTCCTGCTCTACCAACGAGAATACGAGGTTCCTTATGAAGACCTGAGATAATGAATGCCTGGTCTGGTGGAGCCTTCACGTAGCCCATCGCAAGAAGAGCGAGAAGGGCGATGATTGCAACAACTACAATAGCTGCTGATACGGGAATAAGTGTCATAGTTTTTAAATCCTCCTTAATGTGTGGGTATATTTTTTGTTTTGTCCCACTGGTTATTATTTACATATATATATGTAACAAAATATCACAAAAGGTAAAAAAATTGAAATGGATATAAAAATACCTCGCACCATTTAGTGCGAGGCATCTGTTTTAATCGTCTACTGTATAAATATTTTTTGTAAGTGCTTCATATTTACCAAGGAGCCTTCTTTCTTTCAGGTCTGAAAAGAACTTCTCTGATGGATTTGTTATTGTATATGCTCCATGATTACCAAAGAATATAGCATATATAATCTGTGGCGGTTCCGAAATATTATTATATCTCTGGCATTTAGCTACTGTTGTATATTCGTCGGTAAATCCTTGTCCGGCCATCATTCCTGGTTCAGAAAATCCTCCGGCAGTGTCTGGCCATGTCTGAAGAAACATATCAAAAGTAATACTGATATTTTTGTACTTGCCATCTTCTGTAGCTATGTTTGTTACTGCGCTACTGATGGCTTCAAAATCAGGCAGTTGGGTCATACGCACATCCTCCTAGATAATGCTTAATAATAACTGATAAGCATTATTGATTTTTTGTGACTTTGTTACATCTGTATCACCCTCATCAGGGTGAAAACTTTTCAAAAGCTTATTCCTCCGTTCCTTTAATTCATCTTTTGTAACTTCTTCTACGGAATCAAACATGAAAAGCATAAGAGCTCTCTGAATATCATTTACTGAAGAAACATTGACATGTTTTTGTTCTTCTTGTCTCTGTTGCTCTTCTTCTTCCGCCCTTCTAAGCTCCTCCTCATACATTTTTTGATATGCTTCGCTTCTAAGACGGTTTTGTTCAGCCTCAAAAGCCTTTACATGTATATTATAAAACTGCACTCGGAATCTTTGACATTCTTTAGGGAATTCGTACCGAATCTCTCCATAAGCATCTGCTAACACTTTACCTGAAGCTTTTGTAGCACAGGTCACTGTTTTGGATACATTTGGAAGAGTTGTATCGAACTGGAAGGTCACATTTCCGGTTACAGTTTTTCCTATAAAACCATTATGGACTTTATCGGCCGTAAAGTCAAAATTATATTTTGGGTTTACCACCATATTTTCTGGGTCTGTCGGGTCAGCCTTTTCTGTAGCAATATTACAGAGCTTGAATACAAAATCCCTGTCTACAGCAAAGGTAAAATGGTGTGAATCAACTTTTACGGGTCCATAACGGTAATCCGGATTAAACTGTTGCATTAGGGTCTTCTGTTCTGTCTCCATATGCTCCTTAAATGCATTAAAATCAGACACGCTCCAGGAATATGGTACGTCTTCTCTTAATGACTTAGGCACGATTTTAAGACAGTTCTTGCACAGATACTGCCCGCCTGCCAGTTCTATTGTATCTTTTGTCTCTGTACCGCATGCTGTACAAAGATGCTTATCTCCAAATAACAACATAGTTTTCTCCATGTAAGTAGTTAGTATTTCTACTTATATATGTAGAAAATAATCTTTAAAAATAGATATTTTTTAAATTAGGTAAAAATAATAAAAACATGTAGAAATTGAGATTTTATGAGACATATATAAATAGATAATAAATACACATACCAAGGAGGTTTTATGAATATTTTAAAAAGAAAAAGAACATCAGTTATTAATAAGATTCCGGAAACTGTCTGTATTGATAATTCAGATATAGAAATAAGAGGATTTATTGATAATACATTTCCTCTTCGAGCAGATATCAAAAGGATTGTAGGGACATACCGTAAAATGGTGAAAGAGTTTGGATTATGGTCCAATGGTAATATGAAAGCTGAAATCTGCTGTGGATGGGATAACGATGCTGAAAAAATGATATATGTTATAAGATGTCATCATTATGCAGGAAAAGAAAATGAATATATTGGAAAATCGATGTGCTGTTATTCTGAATGGCACCCATCTCTTATTGGAGGATGTTGGAGTTATTCAGTGTGGCTGCGTCTGTATAAGACTCAGATGATATTATCTGACTATATTAAAGAAATCAATAAATATCTTGAGAAATATTTCCCGGATGTACCAACAGTTACAGATAATCTTTTATACAGCTGGGTACTTATTTGTGAAATTTGTCCAGATGAAGCAGACGAAGCGTATAAAAAATCACTTATGCAGGATAAAAGGTTTGAAAAAGCTCTTAGTTTATATAAAGAATTTTGGAAAGACCATGCTGAGCTTTATAAAGCTATCAAGGACAAAACAGCTTTTAGAAGTAAGAATACAGAACAGTGTGTTTATATCAAAGGTTTTATCAGTAAATAAGTTAAAAATAAGAGCTATCCTTTATAAGGGGTAGCTCCTTTTTGTTTATATTGAGTGGCGATATTGATAAATGCAATATATTGAATATATCATCCCTATAGGTCCAATGATGGCTATGCTTATAAGACCAAACTTAATATACATGGATATACATAGGAATAATATTCCAATTATCGCCCTTTTTGTTGCTCTCCAATAGATTCCTTTGTAGCTTTCTGTCTGGACAAATGTAAACATACTTATAATACTGCTTGAAAGTAAAAATAATGATAAGATACGTAATATCCAAGCTAATATAGCCATAAATTATCTCCTTTGTATATGCCCCCACTTATTCTTTCTCGAGAAGGAATTACCGGTTACAAATCTATCCTATTTCTAATTCATCGAACTCAAAATCATATGACTTGTCAATAATTTTATTTAAGTCTAGTTTAATTAATTCAAAGTTCTTTATCAATGCTTTTGCTATATCTTCACGTTCTTCGTCTGTTAACAAGCATTGCTTTTTAATCTTTTTCTTATCCATGAAATGTAATGCACTGCCTGCATAAATACCCTCATCATCTTTATATAAGCTTACACTTACCCAATAACTATCTCCTCTTTTAAGGGAATTTCTATGATAAAGATTATCTGCAATATTACGCATATACATACTGAGATTTAAGTCAACCCTAAGGCCGCCATCTTCTAAAAAGTGAACCCCATTATTATTCGTAACATTAAGAACCACTGCATTGGGTACACTATAATTACTCATTATATTATTATGCCATTTATTGGCAATTTCTCCTTTCTTAATAGTGCTCACACGCCTCTACTACATGCTTTATAAGCACAGACGTGGTTATTCCCCCAACCCCACCAGGAACGGGAGATATTTTAATATTTGTATCTTCAAGACTTGATATATCAACGTCTCCAACAAGTTTTTGTTTCTCATTGCTAAAGTTAATGCCCACGTCGATAACAGTTTGGTCTTCATAGAAATATTCTTTTCCCAGGTACTCTGCTTTGCCTATTGCTGCTATAACAATATCTGCATCATAGGTGTCTTTTTCCATGTCTTTAGTTTTTGAGTGGCAGATTGTTACTGTTGCGTTTCTTTGCATTAGCATCATGGCAACAGGGCGGCCTATAACAAGGCTTCTCCCAATTACCGATACTTTCTTTCCTTCTATAGGAATATTGTAATAATCCAGAAGTTCAAGGACTGCCTGGGCAGTACATGGATAAAATCCTTCTTTTCCAGAATAAACTGCGGCCATAGACGCAGGTGATATTCCATCAATATCTTTATCCGGAGAAATAGCTCTGCAGATTCTCTCTTCGTTAATATGTTTAGGAAGAGGCCTGAAGAGCAAAATTCCGTGGATAGTATTATCCTGGTTAAGATTTGCAATTGTTTCAAGCAGCTGGTGCTCAGAACAATCTATAGGGAAAAGATATTGGTTACAGTCTATTCCCAGCTTAAAACACTTCTTACGGATGTTCTTTTCATAAGCAACATCATCTGTGTTCTCGCCGATTCTTATGATAGCCAGCTGAGGATAGATGTCTTTCTCCTTAAGAGAGTTTACCCTATTTATGATATCTTTGTCTATAGTATCTACTACAGGTTTTCCTTTTAATAATTCCATTTACAATCTCCTTTATAGGTCCCGAGTCTGTTCTTTCTCGAGAGAAATCAGTCCAACAGGATTTCTTGTTTTTCTAACCATAATGTTCATTTCTACTTCAATATATTGCATATCCTTTTCAATGAACTTTATCAGACTTTCAATCTTTCTCCTATCAACCGCTATAGCCACGTCTTTTGGAAGAAAATTATCAACAAAGACATTATATTCGGTCATAACCCGCTTATTGTTTTTATACATTTTTAGAAAATCGTTAACTGTTGTACAGCCGCTTTGTCTGCTCTTTACGAGTTCTTTATATAAGACCATTTTCTATAAACCTTTCGATTATTCCAATTCCTCTGTCCAATCTTCGCCATCTTTCATCTTCTCAAGGATATCAAGAGTCTTTTGGTCAGTATTCTTTTCAATCTGCTTTTCATAATAACTTTCAGGGCTAAATATTGCACTGAAATATTTCTGGTTTGCTTTGTCATGACGGTTTAAAAATGCAAGAATTTCGTCTTTTTGTTTCTCCGGTATAGCAAACACACATTCAAAAGCATAATCCTCAACACTTTTACTGATGGGTCTATATAAGTAGTTTGTAACTTGCTCTATATAAGGGATGTAATGTTCCTTAGCAAGCATATCATAACAGTTCATTTCCTGCATCTTTCCAACTCGTGCATAGATACCAGAAGCAATAGCTTTTACAATCATTGCGTCATTGTCCAGTGCAGTAATATCACCGTCAAAATGGTTTTTTATAGCTCTTGTATCATACATATTATCTTTTGTCATGATAAAGAGTTTCCCTGCGTAGTTCTTTCCGCCATCAACAGCATAATCTTTAGGGTCTGAAGGGGTTTTATCAGAACTCATCATGCTATCATATTTCTGATGAAGAATCTGTTCCCTTTGAGCACTCTCGAGAGCTTTTTTTGTAGATATAAAACTCTTTAACGGAATAACTTCTCCAGCAGCTTCTTTCTGTTTAATCTCCTCGAGAGCAATCATAGCATTACATACAAAAGACTTTACTTCAGATATAAGGATACGATGTTCCTCTGCTTCTTCTTGAGTATACATATGAGAAAGACCTACATCAGTATATCTTCCACATGACTCATAGAATCCTGCTTTCTTTATCCTTGCACGAAGACCTTGCTTATCCCATCCGGTAATGTTATTAAATGAATTACTTGGTTCTGTAGCATCACTTATTTTGACATCAACCTTAACAGGAAGGTTAGTTGTCTTTTCAAAATAATCGCAAAGAACTCCAAGGTCATGTGTAGCTTGTGTGTCTACGTTTATAGATTCATCGCCATAATCCTTAAGTTCATTATCCTTTCTATACATACATAAGAACTTAAGTGAAGATTCGCATATCTGCTCAGTAAGAAATCCCATAATGTTAGGATGAGTTCCAGATGCATATAATGTTTCAAAAGCCTGGATATTATTATTGACAATCTGTAAGAGATTGTAAGATTTATCTGAGGAGGTATATTCATCCCAAAGACGACTGTCATACTTAGAACTATCTATATATTCACTCTTAAGGTCCGTTGTATAGGTTACCTTAAATGAATCATTGTTCTGTCTCTCTACATAATCTTTACTACCAAGAATAACAGAAGGTTGTACAATAACTTCCTCTTCCTTTTTCGGTTCTTCAGGTTCTACTGCGGCCTCTGTTTCCTCCGGAACAACTTCCTCTGCAGGAACATCTTCTTCTTTGTTTTCTGACATAAAAATAGTTTTTATATCATCAAAAGAGGCATTCTTAAGTTGTTCGATAAGAATGCCAGCTGCTCTTTGAGCTATTTCTTCAGCTCCTAAAATAGACCCATCTTCAATGGGCTTTGTGCGTACATTAAGTTCATTTAAGAAATTATTTCTTTTTTCCATAATTGTTCATAGTCTCCTGGCTTACAAGCACGGAACCATGGACTGTCACAACTTCTGATATAAAGTATATCAAGGGGGCTCTGATAGTTAACGTAGTCTTCTATCTTTTCTGCGAAGCCCTGTTTTGTTTCGCTAAACTCTTCTACAGACATCTTGTCTTCCTGGGAAAGAGGTCTTTCTTTGTAGAAAATGACATAGGTTGTCTTCCCATCAAGGTATCCTTTACGCACGTAAAGGTCTGTAATGAATTTTTTAGCATAACTTAAGCCCAAGATTCGTGTTGTTATATCTTTTAAATTATCTTTTGTCATTCTCTCTCCTCTTATTTATATATGTAACTGTTTTTTGAAAAACTGGTCTACAGGTTTAGTTTGTTTCGCCTCTTAGAATCTTAACCTGGTTTAGGAATTCTTCTAAGGCTTTATTCTTATCAGAGTTTACAAAACAAGGTTTTCCTTCATCTCGTAAATATACCGTAACAGTGTAATTTCCGGAATCTTCTTTACAGAAAAGGACCTCTTCGCCCGAAGGGTCTTCCGGGTTTAGAGTATAACTTATTCCGGTAATTGCATCAAGACTTCTTCTTTCTAAAAAAGATACTTCAATCCCATCCTTTTTTAAGTCTGCCACAAGATTATTGAACATCTCATTGTCTTTAGCAACGTCTCGCATAATATTCCTTTCATGTGATTAGTTAATACCAAGTTCACTACTTACGATAGCATATACTGCATCAACTTCTGTCTCAAGGTCTTCAGTTCCTACTAAAAGTGACATTTCCATTTTAAGTTTAGTTCTTAAAACACTTGAAAGAACATCTTCAGGAACACTAATCATACCCTCAACAACCTGAATAACAATGGCTGAATATTTCTTGAGTTCTTTAGGAAGCTTCTTTGCTACAGCTTTACCTTTGCCTGAAAGAACTACTGGTTCAATCTTTACCTTCTCCTTAGGGGCTCTTGTAAAAACCTCTGAATCTTTCTCTTTATTATTTATCTTCTTCATGACTTCGCTTGAAATCATTGGACGCTTTTCTGAAGCCTTAGCTTCAGTCTTTTTTGTTTCTTTTACTTCCTTATTTGCCTCCATGGCATTCTCCTCTTCCTTAGCTTTTCTTGCAGCTTCCATTTCTGCTTTTGTTCTCCTATGACGCTTTTTAGGAGCTTCTGTTGCAGTAGGTTCTGTAGCTTCTACGGGAGGAGTTTTCTCTACCTCTTCAGGAACTTCTTCGGTGATAATTTCTTCAGAAACTTCTTTCACTTTCTTAGAAGGTTTCCTTTCAGAAACAGGTACTTCTGGTTCATCAGCAGCTGCTGATTCTTTATCAAGGGCATCAAATCCATCCCTGATTTTCTTCTCTACATCCTTGTCACATACAAAGGTCACATCCTTGAGATTGCCTTTCGTAATCCTCTCAATAAGAATACCTGTAACAATATCATTGTTATCAACCTCATACATTCTTACTCTACTGCTATTAATACTATTAATAACCTTAATAGCAGTCTTCATAGGAAGAGAGTTGTTTAAAATAATATGTACTTCATCTGCTGAAGGTACCTTTATGGTATCCTTTGATAAAATTACAATTACCTTTGTCATTTATTTTATTTCCTTTCTTTTAAAACCTTTTAACCGGGACCTATGGGCTCCGGAATATTTGCTTTTTAAAATAGGTTCAGATGGTCATAATCTGCCCCTAAAAGTCTTCTACTTATATATGTAGAAAAAAATCACAAAAAGTTGACTTTTTGATGTTTTTAATATGAATTTTAACCATAAAAGACTCCCAGAAGATTCTGGGAGTAGGGTGGTGGGTGTTAGTAGACTGTCTACTAAGTTTACTAATAATTTTAGTAGACTATCTACTAAGTGTGTAAATATTATTTTCTTCTTTTCTCTTTGGGAAGAAGTTCTCTTTTATGTCACAAATAGGGTCGTATATTCTAATAAATACTGCTCCGCAAAAATATCCAAGGCGGCCCATAAATCTTCCAAGAGGTGAGGGATGGGAAAGCTTATATCGAACCTCCATCTCTGCGGTTGTAGGAAAATTGGTTATTTTGTTATTAGTTACTTCTGGGATATTGGTGGTTCTCATAGCTTTATCGCTTTCCTTTCTGCAAAAAATAATATAAAAGTGTAATAACTTATTATCCTTTGCTGTCCATTATTGTATCATAAAATAGTTTTAAAGTAAAGTTTTACCTGTTATTTATGATTATACGTATATGTATATATCGGATAAATAGATAAAAAGGACAGAACCAAAAGATTCTGCCCTTTTATTGTAACATTATGCTGTGATAAAATCTTCAAGTGTTTTTCCTGTCAGATTTTCAATGTAACTTTTGGCAATGTCCTCTTCTTCTTCGGTGCTTAACGTTCTTACCACTTTTTTAATTCCGAAGCGGTATGCTTCTACCTTTTTACTTCTCTTTGTATAAGAAATAATTCCAGTTGAATCGTCATATTTTACATCTGTGTAGCCTTTATTTTGAAGCTTTTCTATTGTTGCGTTTATATCTTTTTCAATTTCTGCAACACACTCTTCTTTGTTCTTACAAGTGCTTCCAAAATTAAAGGAACGGTCTACACCAGGACAAAGACCACTTTTCCAGTATAAATAGCTTGTTATTTTCATCTCGGCTCCTCCGGTCGTTCCGCGACGTTTATTTATTTTATCATGTTACATTTATATATGTATTTTTATTTTGCAAAAAACCCTCTTTAGTTCTTCTCTCGAGAAGGATATGATGGGTGTACATTCGTTATTTTATGTCATAATACTTTAATTGTCTATCGGGGCTTCTTACATATTAAACAAGGACAATGTTTGGATTTTTGTGTTTTTTGACTACATATATATAATAAGAAACGCAAATAGTGTTATTAAAAAAATATCAAGAGAGGTTTTATATGGATTTACTAGATACTCTTAATGAGCAGCAAAGAGAAGCAGCAACATCTATTGCTAAGTCAACACTTATTCTTTCAGGTGCTGGATGTGGAAAGACTCATACTCTCACCACAAGAGTTGCATGGCTTATCGGAGAACAGCATGTCATTCCCCAGCAGCTGCTTCTTGTAACTTTTACAAATAAGGCCGCAGAAGAAATGGTCACCAGATTAAAGAAGCTTGTCGGTAAGGATGCAGATGAAATTACAGCGTGTACATTCCATTCATTTTGTGCAAAAGAGCTTCGTGTTGCTGGAGCAAAAGGTCTTGTTCCTATTGACCCTGAGTTTTCAATCTTATCTTCTGCAGATTCGTTATCAACTCTTAAACTTGTAAGAGATAGAGCATCAAAAGAAATTATAGATGAAAATGGTAAGAAGAAAACTATTAATCCTTTTAAGATAAAAGATGCTCCTAACAATGCTAAGCTCCTTAAGCTATATAGTGAGCTTGTAAATGTCGGTAAAGAACCTGGGGAAACAAGACTTCAGTTCTTTGAGAGAAAACTTTCGGAAACCACTGCTGTTGATTATGTTAAAGCTTATGCTGAGATTGCTGACCAGCTTCTTTCTGCATACAGAGCTTATAAACATGAACATAATCTTATGGATTATGATGACCTACTTACACATATGGGAAACTTCCTTTATAAGTATCAGCCATTCAGAGAAAGTGTACAGCAGCATTATAAATATATTCTTGTAGATGAGTATCAGGATACAAATAATATCCAGGAGTTTCTTTTAAAGAGAATGGTAACTCCTGAAACTTCGCTTACTGTTGTAGGTGATGACTACCAGTCTATTTATAAGTTCCGTGGAGCAAACGTTGAGAACTTTATCACCTTCCCGGACAGATATGAAGATTGTAAAAAAGTCTTCCTTACAAGAAACTATAGGTCAAATCAGGAAACGCTTGACCTTATGAATGCAATGATGGATAGACAGGCTGACTTTGGTTTCCCTAAAGAAATGACAACAGATAAACGTGGGCCAAGGCCTGTTCTTTTAACACCAACTCACTCCAACAGGGGTAGAGGTAACCAGGCAGAAGATATTGCTTATAAGATTAAGTATCTGCTTGAAAATGGTGTACGTTATGAAGATATTGTTATTCTGGTAAGAAATACAGCCTCCAACCCGCCTATAGAACTTGCTCTTAAGCAGTATGGTATTGAAAGTACCATCAGAGGCGGTGTTAAATTCTTTGAGAGACAGGATGTTCAGCTCTTCCTTTCATTTCAGAAAGTAATTGCTAATCCTTTTGATGAAGTACAGTGGGCTTCAGTTCTTACACTTCTTCCAGAAATCGGAGAGGCAAGAAGCGCAAGGATTGTTGCAAAATGTAGAGAAGATAGAGACTTTCTTATTCATACTGAATTTGAGAAGAGAAAGACAAAAACAGATAATACTGTCTGTGATGCTCTTCATGAAATATACGATGAAATGTTAGTTCTTCAGGCAGAAGATAACTTCCATAAGCAGAATATGAAGATTGCTGATTATATTGTTAGTAGACAGAGTAAAACTACAGATATTAATCATAAAAATGGTTCAATGACTGAGGAAACATATGAAGATAAAATAGCTGCTATTAAAAATGCAAAGGATGCAATTTATCCTACCCTGATATCAATGGCTGAAAAGTACGAAGGACTTCTTCCATGGCTTGAAGCTCTTGTTCTTAATCCGGAAAAAAATAGTGATTCAGAAGAGGGTAAGATAGTTATTTCTACAATCCATTCTGCAAAGGGACTTGAGTGGGATTATGTCTTTGCTCCTGACTTGGTAGATGATATCTTCCCAAGATATCAGACTAATGAAGATAGGCAGGAAGAACTTCGTACCATGTATGTTATGGGTACCAGAGCAAGAGAACAGCTTATTATGTATTCTCCTTCATTCGCTCTTATGTTTGGCCAGCCAGTTAAGACCGGAAGATGTGAATTCCTTCAGGGTCTTAATAAATATATGGATAGAGAATCAACTTTGGGCGGATGGATGCCTAAAGTTTTTATCCATAAAAAAGAGCAGAAGAAGGAAGAAGTAGAAGAAGAAATTCTTTTTGAGTGAACTTTGGTCAGAAAGGAGTTGTAAAATGGAAAAGTTGTTTTATTATAATATTTGTTCCGGTTGTTACATGGGATATGTCCGTGCACTTGACAAAAATGATGCGCAGGTTAAACTTATTCAGGGATTTTCAAAAGTTAAAGCTTTGCAGCTCGGTAATGATATAGAAATTACTGAACTCGAAGATATAAATGACCAATGGAATAAAGGCGGTAATGCTAAAACAGAATATGAAGACCGCAAGATGCTTTATGAAGAGTATGGTATATTTTATAAGTAAGAAGGGAGAATTGCTTTGAGTAAAAATAGGGATAAAAAGAAGGCTTCGAGTCCTCTTTCTCGAGAGAAGAGTAAGTTGGTTGAAAAGCTTGACTCAAAAAAGCAGTATTATTTAAAGCACTATGAGACTGCTGGAGCTGCCAAGTTACATGTCAGAGCTATGTTCCTGTTAATGGTGTTCGGTATTGCATTTTTAATATTCAATGCATTACGTATATCTAAGTGGCTCGGACCAATAATGTTTATGGTTGCCTATGAAAATACTATTCCAGGGGCACAGATTATAGTATATCTTTTTGAGTATATGTTCTTTGCAATGTATGTAGCTGCTACTATATATTTGTACCTAAAAGCATTTCTGGCATATAAGCAGTGGCGACAAGTTAAAGTTCTACAAACAAAATTTATGGTATCGAAGTTAATATTTATCTTCTTTACTATAGTAAGTTTAGGCCAGCTTATTCTTAATTTTAATCCCAGTTATTATGGGGTAGTTAATAATATGATTAAATGGGCAGAGTCACTTTTATCAACTGGATTCTTTACACTTACGGCTCTCTTTATATTCAATCTTCTTACATATAAGTATGTAAAGAAGCATAATTTATATCCAGGATATAATTTATGACAATAAATAAGACCTCATTGAGAAGATTTCTCTTTGAGGTCTTAATTTTTAACCTTCTTCAGCAGCTCTGTTAAATAGAACTACTGTCTCTCCGTATTCTTTTCCGCCGACAACCTTGCTGAATTTAATATTGTATTCTTCAAGGTTTTCTTTAGTGATAACATGTTCATCATCTAAAATGAATGAATCCCATTCCGGCCAGAAGTATGGACAATCAATTCTCTTCATTCTGAAGTTTTCTCCAACATATTCTGCATGAGGAATTGCTCCAAGAGAAACATTTAGATACATCTTTTCAGGCTGTGAAGGGTGTGATGAAAAGATATCTTTAAAATACTGTTGACGTTTTGCTTTAATAGCGCTGTTATATGCATCAATACTTTTAATAGTATCTTCGGTAAGCATATATGCAAACAAATGCTTTCCTTTAAATTTACTTGCTCCAGGAGTATCATCCAATAGTGCAGACCAAGATGGTACTTCAACTAAACAATTATCATAACCTCTAATTACCAAAGGTAAGAAATAAGCTTCAGGGTCTTTGTCTCTGGCTGTGCTGTAATTATGATTGTTTATTGAAAATTGTTCTTTATACTGCCTTGGGACCATCTGTACGTAACATTTATCTTTATTAAAGATGATATTATCAATCGGGATAATCTTGTGTCCAATGGCAAAGGCATTCTTTTCATATAAGAACTCAATATCTTTATAGGTGGTGTTATAAAGAAGTGCTATTTGGTCTGATTCGTCAATTTCTGTGTATGCATGATTATTGTATTTAGGGTCTTTTCCGGGCTGGCTTTCAGTCAGAGCTTTTTTACAAACCTTATATATAATAGCTGACAGAATAAAGAAACAAGTCAGCGCAGCTGCCGCAGATGCATCAAAAAATACTTTAGTAAGTATTGTGAGACATAATGACATTATTACACATGTCACCGTGATGGCCTTATATACAAATCCCCTCATTTTGGCTGGGTCTGTAATAGCATGGTCAAGTTCATGGATATCTTTTGTTCTGACTTTAATCATATGTTTTCTCTCCTCTCTCTTGTAAATATTGATACTTCCCTTGCATAATACTCATTGAACCATCTCGAGAAAGGAGTCTGTCCGTCTCTGCCTATCTCTTTATTTCCAACAATTATATCTTTTATGTCCACTGCGGCAATATATCTGTCGGGACAATAGAATGTCTTAATAGAAGTTTCTTCTGGAGGAGATATCAGCTCTATGGAAGCTTTAAAGCCATCATTAAGTCTTCGCTTGAAGTAATCATCAATATTGGTTTTTAAAACCAGTGCCCATGCTGTAATTTCTCTTGGAGAATTAAATTTGACGTCTTCTGGGTTTTCTATAGCAGCTTTCATTTCTTTTATTTTATGAAAATCTATAACAGGAATGAGGCAGTTTTCTGTGCCAACCAGGTATCCTGTTGATAACAGTGTAAGAGGGTTCCCGTCAAAGGATTTACCCAGTTTTACGGATAATACATCTTTATCTGTGTTATATTCGATATTATTAACTAATATAACATCCTCGGTAAGGTATTTCTCTTCTTCAAACGGGCGGATGTTATGAAGAACAAAATCGTTAAAATTGTCTGTCAAAATAGGACTCCTTTCCAGTTCATCTCATAAGCCAAACTTTTATCACCGGGTCATTTTCATTATTGAAGAAACTATCATATTCTCTATTATGATAGTATATAAAATGCCCGGCTACGCATATTAGTGCTTTTTCATCAGGGAATTGTTTTGCAAATTCAGATAGTGAAGGTCTTTCGCCACGCTTATATGTGATTGCTTTTTTGATATCAAAGCCTCTTCTGACTATAGTATTAGCATCTTTTAACGAGCAATATCCGCTTCTATCGCCTTTTGACCCTATACAGTTATAAAAATCTGCACCCGGAAGAAGACCATCTGACTCACAGCTTTTTATAAGGATTTCTGCATTATCAAAACTGCCATAAGCACAGCCTATTCCTACTGTAATACATGGGTAACCACTGAAAACCTGGTTTGGAATGTTTTGTTTCATAAGACCTCCAAGACATCTTTGAACCCTATTATAATGCAAAAAATACTATTATAAAAGATAAGAGCTCATAGATTTTATAAAAATATTTTTGTTACATCCATATATGTTTCTCATTTTTAAAAATTTAAACCAATACTGAGTATTTTTGTATTTTTAAGACTCATATATAAATGTAAAACAGATTTTTAATTTAAAGAAGGAGAAACAATTATGGCTATTAAAGCAGAAAGCATGTACAGAACAAAAACTGATAAGAAAGTATCAGATTTAATCCATGGTATAGAGAATAATGGCGTTCCTGCAGGTATTGCTGTTAAAAAAGAGCCCCTTTTTGGTTTGCTTATTATTGAGGCTTCCGGTTCTTCTGTAATTATTGAGCCTGATAAGAATTCTATGAGAATCACAGCAGAGCCTGCTGAGAAGTTTACTCTTGAGTCTAAAGAATTCTACGAAGGAACTAAGAGAATCAACCAGTTCCTTGCTGATAACGGTATTGAAGATGCTTTTAATGAGATTATCGAGCAGGGCGAGCAGTTTGAAAGAGACCGTGAAGATGATAAGGTTTACCAGGCTGAAGATATGAAGAGTGATGTTCCTTATGAGGGTGAAAATGCAGGCACTCTTGCTCTTGGAGAGCTTATTGACCTTAGTGAGCTTTCAGAAGTAGGTCTTGAGAAAGAAGACGAAGACTACGGCGATAGATAAGAGGGTGTTATTATGAACGATGCTATTCAGTTCTCTCGAGAAGATATCCAATTTGCTGGCTATGCTACAAATTATGGATTTAATAATATCTCTATAGATAAAGAAGACCAGAACGGATTAAAATATCGTGAATATAATCTTCTTCCTAAACAAAGTCTTGTGAGTAAATGTTCGATGGCTGCGTCTAATATTGTTAGAGAAATTAATCTTCGCTTATATGAAGATGAAACTATTGGTATAGATTTTGCACAGGCTGATAGGACTTTATTATACAATAGCCATATAAATAATGCAGTAATGACAAATGCGGTAAATTATATGGTTCTTAGAAACGCTGTAGAAGAAGAACTTGCAAGGTCAAGGTCAAGTATATATCAAGAGTTACAATCTTTAGTCAAAAGAAAAAATATTGGCGCTATCTCTAATGCAGAGTTTGAAGAAAACGAAAACGAAATAGAAGAACATGATATATAATATTTAAAGGGACAGATTAGTGATTAACCTGTCCCTTTATTTTTATTCCATATATATTATTCTTATACAAATTGCTACAATTGTAAAAGCAGCTATACAGTATATTAAAACTTTTCGCCCTTCTTCTGAAGGAATTTTTTCAATTTTTCCATCCTTTTTATACACTCTCTTAGTTAATGAATGTGATAAATAAGAAGTAGCACCTATTACAATTAACATTATAATGATACATACAGTTTTAATTATATCCATAATAGTCCTTTTGTGACTTTGAATAAGTGAGATATATTACTCTTTCTCTACATAGTCTTGTGAATTAGCGTCCCATGCATAGTCATGAGATTCTTCATTATCTCCGTTAGCAAAATATATAGTTACAGTCTTCCCGTTGTCGCTAGTAGCATAGCCCAGATAGTCTAAACCTGTCTTCTCTTCCCAGTAAGAATGGTTATATAATTTAGTATCCCAGTCAAACTTAGGATTTGCTACCTTATATTCGTCATCAACATCAAAATCCCAGCCTTCAGCATAAGTATCAGGGTCACCTGCAACATATTTGCTTTCATCTTCTACGAAATCTTTCTTGTCTACATCCCAGATAAATGTGTGCTTGCCGCCCTCACCATCGATTACTGTAACAACTGAGCCGTTGCCATAGCTTGAATATCCTTGGTATCCGCCTAATTTCTCTGTCCAATAATCTTCACTGGTCTTTTTCTCTTCGATTAAAGCTTCATCTTCTTCAGGATAATCGACATCATCAGGGTTGTTAAGGAATAATCCTTCATTTGCGTCCTGGCCAGACATAATAACTGCTACGCCCATTATTGCGCCGAATACATCCCATGCCTGTTCATCTGTTGCTTCTACACACTCTGTAACCCAAGATGGCTCTTTGATTACTCCGCTCTCGAGAGGACGAAGTACCATTGTGTAATCATATGGATTGCTGCTATCTACTACCTTTTCAAGTCTAAGCAATGTTTTTGTTTCTCTGTCGATATAAGCGTCACACTCATTCGACTTACCCTGTTCATCTTTTAAAGTAACTGAGCAAACATCAACAGTCTTGCCGTTCTCCTCAACAGCCTCTTTATACTCATTAAAAACAATATTATCGCCTACCATACTCTTAACAGTAACTTCTTCTTCAAGGTCTGTTGTGTCTTCGGTTGTAGAACCATTAAAAACTAACTTCTTAGGATTTACTTTATCCTCTGTGTCATCATACAGATAAGTTGAACCTGCTTTTGACATGTAAAGAACTACGGTATTACCGTTATTCTCTGTTACTTCTGAGCCAAGCTCTGCCAAATGCTCCATATCATATTCTGTGGATAAAAGCATAGCATCCTTAGTACCTGTCATCACTACCTTGCCGTAGTAGTTTTCTGCAACCAGCTCAAGAGCTTCTCCCATTGCACCTAAATTCCAGTCCAAATCCTTGTAGGCAGCTTCTCCATCAAATATATCTGCGGAAGTATTCTCGCTAGAGGTCTCTGTAGAAGCTTCAGCAGGCTTCTTTATATCGCCCGCAAACAAACTACCTGGCTGTTCTGGTGCCTTCTTGCCACAGCCCACTAAAGAGGAGCCTACCATTGTGGCAACCAATAATAAACTTAAAACTTTTTTCTTCATAATATCTCCCTTTCTTTTTGGCTTTATGCCATTTATTAGCATCTAATAAAAGAATTATTTTCTTTTATCAGCATCGCTCAATATAATATCATAAAAATTTATAAAATCAATCAAAATATCTGACTGCTTTTCTCTCGAGAGAACCTAAACCCTGGACGGAGATTGTTGTGTTTTAATGAAATCATCAAGCAATTTCTCCTGTTGCTCATGGTTTAGTGTTAACCAGAGAGCAGCCCTTTCATCTAATTCATGGAAACATTCTCCGAGAGTTGTTTTCTGTGCAAACAGAAATGCTTTGTTTTCTTTAGCAAAATCACAAAGTTTGTAGTATGCATCAAGCGCTTCCACGTCACCGGGGCTATTAGCAATGTCTATATAGTCGTGCACAGACTCTCTTTTGTAATAGTTATATTTATCCAGAGCCAGTAACGGGAAGTCTATTCCTGCTAATATACCGTCTCCATATCTGTGCTCCTCTATATACATGTTAAAACCAAGTTTAGTAAGTTCTGTTAAATATGGGTATCCCATTATATCCTCCGTTAGCTTATTCCGTGTTTTCTGTTGTAATCTCCCTCAATGAGGGCATCCATGACATTCGTATATAATTGGCTGTCATATAGCATATATTTACTGAATACTCCAGCCTCATTGATACACTGAGTAGCTATGAACCTGTATCTGTTAGTAGGTTCTGTTGTTTCGGTACCTGTAAGAGAACCATTGTCCGGATTTATATAGATATTCATTGGAATAGGTGTAAACAAGTCGTTATAATTCACATCCTTATATGCGGCACAATATACTGCAGTACCATCACAATTGCCGTAATTCTGACCATCAGCCAGTCCAAAAGCAGCATATGCCTGTGATAAGATATCTGAATCTGTGGTATCAATCTTTGTAAGATGTCCCCCTACCTGGTTAGCCCCTAAAGCGTCCTGAATATAATAAACATCACATGGGCAATGTGTATTTACATATGTTGAAGCAGCTCTTGCATCTTCTCTGTAAGATAAGTTCCAGGAAAGCCCATCAGAACCTCCTGCAACAAATACCCCGTCAACCTTTTCTGTTATCAGCTGATATCCCTCAGGGTCCTGTAACATAGCTGCGACATTTGTAAGAAATCCTGTTGTTACAATTCTTGCTTTTTGACCTTCAGGAAGCGCTTTAAGTATGTCTTTATACATATTTACAGCGTTATTATATACTACATGGTTTGTGGTCTTATATTTCCATAAAACGCCCCAATAATCGCCAAAATCAACTGCATCAACAGCACAGTCTGCAACAGGGACATCTGTAAGCCCGGCATAATCAAGGATACCTTCTGCTCCTCTTATGTTATTACCGTTTCTGTTGGGAGTAATTGAAAATGCAACACCTTTAATATCAATAACTCCAAGATAATCAAGTTCTTCTGCTATTCTGAAAGCTGTTACATCATCTACATCGGAAGACATATCTACATCCAAAATAAGAGGCACTACTGAAAGTGCCTGAAGCTCAGCTTCTCCTTGAGCTCTTTTCTCAGCTTCATCTGCATCAGATTGTTCTTTTTTCTCTATACTTCGCTCTTCTGCTTCAAAAATGTTTTCGAAAGAGTCTATTATGGAAGTATCTGCGGCTTTTACATTTATAGAACACAGCATGAATGCTGAACATAATATTGCTGTGGCTTTTTTAAAGTATTTCAAAGTATCCTCCTTATAAATCGGTATTTTGTCACTATACTTATATATGTGCCCTAAAATCGTAAAAAGTCGCCATTTTAAGAAAAATAAATTACATATATAGAAGTAAGAACAACTATTTTTTTATTGATTGGAGACCAAAAAATGGAAATGGACCACATGGAGATGAAAATTGAACAGGCCAGGCAAATAGCGAGACGTATATTTGCTGAAGGTCAGCTCAGATGCCAAACTGATGTCTGGACGTTTAATGCTATACAGCTTGAAAATCTCGGAATTTTTACAAGCCATGACAGAGATATGGTTGCCAACCAGCTGATTAGCATGTTTGGTAATTATATGAAGTTTGACCCAAGAAAGAGAACCGTTAAAGGCGGTCTTAATGTAAGCTATAAAGATGGATATCATATGATGCATTATGGGCCACCTACTTTTGATACACCAGGGGTTTCTCTTTCTCGAGAAGGAGAAAAGATTTTTAATGATAACGTCCGTTATTTAGCAACATGTCTTGAGACTGCACCAGATAACTACAGATGTTTTGACACAGAGATTGAGGGATATCTGTATCTGGTATGTATGAGAGATGGTGAAGGTGAAATGAATTATAATGTTCATGAGGCTGAATTTACCGCTAAAGAGTCTGAAGATGGATATACATGTGTTAATGTAAGACCTATGCCTATGGTAACATACCTTGATGGTATTAACCTTTTTATGAAAGCCAAATCCCTGTGCCCAGATATCAACGGGAAAGATTTTAAGAAGGCGTATGCTCTTGTAGAAGCTATTGATAAGATGTGGAGAACTGATAAGATATCCTATGCTATTGGAGATGAACTAAAAAAATTCATTTAATGAGGGGAGAAAAATATGCTGACATTAATATTGAGTTTCTTTACTGCGGCTATATGTATATTATCTCCTAAAATTCCTATAGGCGCAGGTTTATCAGTAATTATATTGATTATGACTCGAAACTTAGATGAAGTTAATTTTGAGGGAGCTCTTGCAAGAAAAATAGCTAAAATTACTCTTGTGGTAAGTCTTTGTTTATGTGCGGCATTTGCGGTAAAAGGATATTATGAACAGCAAAAGGCTGAACAGGAAGCTATTGAAGAAGAGAAAAGAGTCGAAGAGGCTGCCGCAGCATTAGAAAAAGCTCTTGCTGAAGAAGCGACGGAGAGAGAAGCTGAGGAAGCGGAAAAAGCTGCAGAAGAAGAAATTTCTGCTATAGGCGGCAATGAGCAGACAGTAACAATTTCTCAGGAAACTGAAGATGAACCTGATTCTCTTCAGGAAGCTTTTACAGATGCACTTGAAGATGAATTTAAGGAAGATGAAGAATATCAAGACCTTAAAAACGAATTAGGCGGAAAAGATTCATCAAATAAAGCAAAAGAAGATTCTCAGAAAGTTACGATAACTGAATCAGAAGAGTCTGAAGAAGAAGCTAAAGCTAAAGAAGAGGCTAAGGGGGATACTTCTTTATATCTATATACAGTGAATTATAAAACAACTCTTCCAGATGGTTGTCTGGTAACTATTGTAGGCACTGTACAATATTATTCTGGAGATGACAGTATTATTAAAATAAGTCACACTGTTATTGATGAAATATTATCACAATATACTGCTGAAGATATAGATAGCGGGGCAGCTTTAGAAGCTCTTCAGAAGAAATTTGAGAACAGAATTGCAGAAGAAATTGAAATTAAGAGCGCAGAGATAACAGAAATAGTTGGAGTTGCAGGTTAATAAAAAAGAACCATTCTTGCTTTTAAAGCTTGAGTGGTTCTTCTTTTTTAATATGAAATTGCTCTTAGTGCTTTTTCAAGTTCTGATGGCATATCTTTGATATAATCTTCTGCCTGGTCTTGTCCTTCTTTAAAAAGCTGTACACTCTGATGAGCTTTTGATGTCGGATTATTAAGGTCAAGAGCTTGTATAAAGCTAAGTCCGGCAACAATAACAAATGCCAGCGCAAGATAAACATATACATATTTTTTCATGTTAAGGCCCCTTTTTGTAAAAAATAACTACATATATTAATAGAAACAAGACTGTTTTAGCAACTATATATGTAACAAAAAATTACAATAATAGTTATTTGACTTTAAAATGGGAGAATAAATGTATGAGTAAACATGAAGATTATATCACAGTTTGTGTTGCGGGGAAACCTGTAGCAAGAATGACAATGACAGACCATTCAAGACTGATGCAATATTGCCATATATCTCCTCATGAAATAGTTGAGGGACTTGTAAGAAGTTTATCCTCAAAAAAAGATATTCATAAAGCTATTGATGAAGCTTTTAAATTCTGTAAAGCTAGTAATCCTAAAAAGGCTCCGGAAGATGTTATGGGGAAAATGGTTCTTGATAAGTATGTTCCTAAACATTTTGAGCTCGGAGATAGTATAATGGATTTTGAAGCAGCTTTTCCAGAAGAAGTAGAAGCTATAGAACAACGTAAAAAGAATAATGATTACGAACAAGAGCTTGCATAATATTTTGATAAAATAGGGGGAGTAGATAAGTAATATGTTAGAAATTGTAAAAATTGAAAGGCCGGATAGTATTACATTAAAAGCAAAAGGAAGAATTGATACAAATAATGCAGCAAATTTAGCGTCTGCTTTGCAGGAATCCGTAAGTAGAACAACTAATGAAACTATAGTTTTGGACTGTGAAAATCTGCAATACATGTCAAGTGTAGGGTTGAGACTACTGTTACAGACCAGAAAACAGGTTGGTGAAGACAGATTAAAATTGGTAAACGTTACGGATGTAGTATATGACATATTAAACGTTACTGGATTTGATTCGTTTCTTAAGGTTGAACGATTGGGAATTCAGTAGTAAAGAAGAATATATGTATAAAATAAATGAAGTCCCATTCCTGTTATTTACGGGAGTGGGATTTTTTGTCCCATTTAACCCCCTTTTGCTTTCTCGAGAGGAAAGAATCTGGCGTCAGTTGAGGAGATGAAAGTTTTTTATGTTTTTCCAATTTTCCTGTTGACTTTATATTATTATTATGATAATATAATATTATCAAAGAGATAATTAAGAAAGGGGTTATATACAAATGGTGCTTATAGGATATCAGAGAGGTAAAGGAAGAACAATTCTTCAGGGAGTAGTTGGATTCACAAAGCAAGCAGGAGATGGAATATTCGATGAGTTCGATTATGATGTATACCTCGCAGATGGTTCTGTAGTTCCAATGATGGCCATTGACGAAATGAGAGTGGAAAATATGGGAGATTAAAGGAGAGAAGATATGAGAGCTTTAACACAAGAAGATAAGGAGTTCCTGGCGGAATACAATATAGATAAGTATCCAAAACCTTCTCTTACAGCTGATATGATAGTCTTTACACTCAATCCCAAAGGTGACCTGTGTGTATTGATGATTCAACGAAGAGAAAGCACAAAAAAGAAGAAGAACCTCTATGGCGGATGCTGGGCACTCCCTGGCGGCTTCATGAATATTAATGAAACAATTGACGAAGCAGCTATGAGAGAACTGAAAGAAGAAACTAACCTTAGTGATACATATATCGCACGGTTTGATACAGATATCCGTGGAACAGGCATTCCTCTTACCCAGGTAGGAACATTCGACTGGCCGGGACGTGACCCAAGAGGACATATTGTATCAGTAGGCTATATGGCATTCGTGCCACTCGGAAAACTTCAGGTAGTAAGTGCAGGAGATGATGCTCAGGACGCAAGACTCTTTAAAGTAAAGGTTGATAAAGATAATAATCTCACTCTTATCAACGAAGAAACTGGATGCCGTCCATCCGTCGGAGAGTTAAAAGGTGACGACTTCGTATTCGGACATGATGTTGAGATTCTGACAGCCTATAAGAGACTTAAAAACAGAATTGACTGGACGGAAGATATGTTCTGCTTCCTCAGAGATAAGAATTCCTTTACAATATACGAAGCAAAACGTGTCCTTGAGAAGATAACTGGCAAGGAACTTGCAGCAAGCAACTTTAATAGGACGTTTATGCAGGGTTATGTAAAATCCGGAAAGGTTGTTCCTACCGGAGAGTATTCAACAGAGTTTTCACACAGAGCAGCAGCTTTGTTTAAAAAGGTAGATTAAGAGAGGAGAAAAGATATGAGTAAAAAGTTATATATAGGTATTGATATGCAGAATGACTTCATTGATGGAAGTCTTGGAACAAAGGAAGCTGTAGCCATCGTTCCTAATGTGATAAAGCTTCTTAAGCGAGCAAGAGAAGAAGGTTCTCAAATCTGGTTTACAAGAGATACACACCAGGAGAATTATGCTGATACAAGAGAAGGTAAGCACCTTCCTGTAACCCACTGTATTAAGGGTACTGATGGCTGGCATATTAAAAATGATATCTTTGCCAAGGTATGGGGTACAGACACATTTGCGGTAAAGATATTTGATAAACCTACCTTCGGAAGCGTAGAATTACTGAAGGCTATTCAGGAAATTCTTCCGGACGTTGATGAAATTATCTTCTTCGGTCTTTGTACAGATATCTGTGTAATCAGCAATGTAAGTCTTGCAAAGGCAGTTGCTTATGAGAAGGAAATCACAGTGTATGAGGATTGCTGTGCAGGAGTTACTCCTGAGAGCCATCAGAAGGCAATTGATATCATGAGAGATTCTCTTCAGATAAATATCAAGACACTTCAAGACTAAGCTGAGCCAATATACGGGGGCTGTAGAAAGCAGTCCCCTATATTTATGTAAAGAGATAGTTTATGAAAATAGTAGTTAATTTTAGAGGATATTCCTACGATTGTAGAAGCTGATGCAGAAATAAGAGCTTCTGTTCTCGAGAAAGAAACTGATGAGGGAGAGATAGATGACAGATAAGCAGGCAAGAACAATCAAATTTATTGAGGATATGCTTGAGATAAAGTATAAAGGCAAAACTGACCATGATGCATGGGAATTCATCAATAAGAACCTGAAATATGCGAAAAAGTGCAGCTTCTTTGAATCCCACATGTCTATACCTGTATACAGTGCAGAACTGGGAACAGATAAGGAGCCGGACCTTGACCTTAAGAGGGATTTATCAAGAGAACTTCTTATAAGAGATATACAACACGGCAAGAGCGGAAGTGAGGCTATGGCTAATTTTGCAGAAAATCTGCTTCTTGAAAACGAATACGAAGAAAGATAAAAAAATTGTCAAAAAGTTTGAAAAAACTATTGACTTCATATTATTATCGTGATAATATAATATTATCAAAAAGATAATATTAAAAACGAAAGGAAAGCAAAAACATGAAAGATATTAACCACGGTTTACTTGACACAGATTATTACAAGCTCACAATGATGCAGGCAATTTTACATCAGTTTCCTACCTTCACATCAGGATGGAAAATGATTGACAGAAAAAAGCACACTTACAGCGACCGCTATTTTAATGAGTTTTCTTACCGTATGAAATATTTATGTGACAATATCCATCTTACAAAAGATGAATCGGTTTATCTTCGTAGCAACAGAGTTATGAAGCCTGACTTTGTTGACTGGCTTGAAGATTTTAGATTAAGATACGATGATTTAAGCATTACAAAAGATGACAATGGTCTTTCTGTTGAGGTTAAACCTGATACTCCATGGGTTAGAGCATCCATTTATGAGATTCTCGCACTTTCAACTCAGTCTGAGTTAATGACACTTCAGGACCATACAGAAGAGGAAATTATGCAGGGTGCCAAGGAGCGTTTAAATGCTAAGATTGCAAGACTTGAAAACGGCCTTGAGATTGGAGCATTCTCTGAGTTCGGAACAAGACGTAGAGCCAGCTATGATGTTCAGAAGATGGTTATTGAAGGACTTGCTAAAGCAAAGTTCCCTAACGCTAAATTCGTAGGAACATCCAATGTTCATCTTGCTATGGAAATGGGACTCACCCCCGTAGGAACCATGGCTCACGAGTGGATTATGGGGGCAGGACAGGGTAATGTAGACTTATACAATCCAGCAGCCGCAAATCGTATCGCAGCAGAGGCGTGGAGAAGAGAATATGGTCTTGATAACGGAACATTCCTTACAGACTGCATTACAACAGATATGTGTATGCTTGACTTTGATGAAGACATGGCAAAAGCGTTCTCTGGAGTAAGACATGACTCGGGAGACCCTATTGAATGGGGTGAAAAGTGGCTTGAGTTCTACAACGCATTCCACGAAAAGAGACCTACAGATGTTGGTCTTGACCCTCTGTACAAAACATTGCTATTCTCTGATAGTCTTGATTTTGACAGAGCAGCAGCTATTTATAGTCATTTCAAAGGTAGATGCAGAGTAGCATTCGGAATCGGTACATATCTCGCAAACGATACCGGATTCGAGACTCAGAACGTTGTAATGAAAATGACAACCTGCAACGGAAATCCTGTAGCTAAGATTGCAGACCCTGACCCAATTAGGGACGCAAACGGCAACATCATCGACCACGAAGAAGCAAGTGGTAAAGGAATCTGCAAGGACGAGGAATATATCAACTTCCTCAAAAAGAGTATTGAGTGGAGAAAAGCTCACAATACCCCAAAGGTACCATACATCATCCCTGTAAAATAATAAGATAGACATAGCCTCTGGTAGTGAAAGGCTACCAGGGGCATTTTGTACAGATAGTTTTGTACTAAATACTTACATATATATATGTAAGGAGATAAAAAAAATGGATACTTTAAATCTTGAATTCTCAGATATTCATATTGCTCCGTCTGAGAATCGTAAGAACTTTCGAGTAGTAACTCTTCTCGAGAATAAACAAGTCTGTAAATGTACAATAAATACTGATATTAAAGAAGATATGTGGCAGATATCCGGATGGTATACTCAGCCCGGATATAAGGATAAAGGTATAGGAAGAGCTACTCTTAAACATACTCTTCAGATTATCGCAGAAGATTATAGACAGAGAGGGATTCCTCTTCCTAAAAATGTTGAATATATTTGGGATGGTTCTCATCAATATGTATATGCGTGGCTTGAAAAGAACTTCCAAGCTAAAAGTAAAGGTAATAGAGCCGTTATGAAATACTGCTTTGATGATGACTGGTCTTCTCATATATATACACTTAACAGAGACGCTGTTTTTAAATATTTTGATATTACCGAGGAAAAGGTAGAAAATAAGGAGGACTCAATGATTAGTACAAAGATTAAGAAGAAAGAAAAAGCAGAGATTATTTTCAAAAATCTTTTGGATGCAGGGGTCGTTTCTGAAGATTCAAAAGATAAGGCTATTGAGGCTATTAAAGATTCATTAGATGAGATAAAAGCTAGAAAACAGCGAATGAAGAGTCCGATTGCCGCTGATAAAGACAATGAACAAATTATTCTTGATGAAGACCAGGGTGAAGACTTTGAGGCTGAAGAAGAAAGATAATAATAAGCTCCCGCCAGCATTTGGCGAGAGCTTTTTTATTTAAACCAACTTATCAAAACTGATGAGTTAAATATTTTCTATTTTACTGCTTAATTTTGTGTTTCCATTCTGTCACTAATAACAATGCCTGCCTGGGTTGGGAAAAATTTTCCACCGAACTCTTCTACATATCCTATATCTATCAAATTATTTGTAATATCTTCAACTTCTTTTTTAGGCAAATCACATTCTTTTGTAATGCTTGAGACTGTTTCATATTTTCCATTAACAATAGCAAAGAAAACATCACGCCATTGTTTTGTGGAATTTATTGCTGCTACCATTTAACCCTCCTTTGAAACTATCCTGCCCACCTATCTATATATGTGAATTTATGTTTAAAAAATGGTGATTTTTTTTAACATATATCACGTCTTTAATTATATCGTACTATATCACAATATACTTAAATAAACTTAAAAAAAATAAGACGGCTGCTTAGCAACCGCCTTGTTTTAATTATTCAAGTTCTTCTTCTTCATCTATTTCGATGTCGATATCTTCTTGCTGATTGAGCTTATTATCACGATTTTTTGAGAAGTCGATGCTTTTTGCAGCATTAAAAGCTCTTTCAGTAACTTCTATGTCATCAATATCGTCGTTGATGATTTTTGCTGAATGAGAATCATCTTCTTCCTCTTCTTCATCGTAGTCAGTGTCGCCTGCCATGAAGCGGTCATCGGTAATAAGTGTTGTACGAGCCTCATTACGTCTGTTGTTTCCGTTATTATAGCGGTTATCTCCAAGTTCTATTGAAGCATGAGGTGTGTCAACATATTCATAAATAGAAGGTGTTTCTACATTTCTTGGATGTTGATTATCAAACAAGATAAGCTGAGTTCTTGAATCAGAGATATAATCAACATCTTCAATAGGTTCTTTATTTACTGTGTCTCTGGTATACCCATCCTTGTTTATGTCTGTGTAACCAGTACCAAAAGTAACTTTGTTGATATAGTCACCTTCTTTTACATTTCCTGCAAGTTCTGCAGCAGCCTGCTTATAAACTTCGGCAATAACTGTTCCATTATATCCGTTTGCACATTCAATATTATCGAAACAGATTGTATCACCATTTCTCCATGTCCACGACCCTGCTACGGGAACATTATTTTCAAAAACGAAGAATACTCGTCCGTTCTGAGATTCGCAGGAATGAATCATACAGCTTTCTCCGACTCCGTGGAACTGTTCACAACAATCAAGTATCTGTCCAAAGAATATTGCTGCCGGGTCTGTAAGGGAAAGCATCTTATATGTATAATGTTTTCCATGACCGGAATATTCTCCGGACACATCAGGAATTGATGTTGTTGTTCTGTCGCACATCTTATCATAAAGGTCACATGTGCGCTCTGCCAGTTCCTGAGAATAATTATAGAAGTTACAGCATTCAAGGACTTCATCATACTTTTCATCAGAAAGTCTACCATATCTTTCATAAGACATAGTGCTAAGTATTGAGTTTATTTCATTGAATGACATCTTCCATGTAGGTTTATCTTCAAACTTTCTTCTGTTAAGAAGTTTTTGATTTTGAATATAATCCCAGTTTCTCTGAAGTGTTTGAATGTTCTTTCCGGTAGTCCATGGGCGGAATCCCTCAAGAATATCTTTTGAGTGATTCATTATAAATGATGCAAGGTCGAGATTTTCTTTCATCTCGAGAGCACCAAACATGGCGTGTGTTGTATAACTGGTAAGACATCTGAAGTTAGCGCCTTCGTATTTTGAATACTTTTCAGCAGAATTTCTGAACTGCTTTAAGTTTTCTTTTCCTTCTTTACCAGCAAACTGTTTCTTATCAACGGCAATATCTACATTGTCTGTAACTACATAGAGGTCTTCCATGATACGAAGCATGATGTCTCTTGCCTTTCCTTCAGGCATACCATCGCCATATCCATCACCAAATCTGTTCTCTGGAACGACATTCATGATACTTCTTGCATCCATAAGCTCTGCTAAAGGATATGTTTTATTCAAGAAATCAAGAAGATTCTTTTTGCCGTTTGTAAGTTCAAGAAGCTGTTCATCATTACAGAGAATCTTTTCAACAGCCTTCCTACACTTCTTTGATTTTGAAGGAATACCAGGGATTATTGTTATCTCTGAATCCATTACGATTGGGGCTTTAGGGGCATCAGGAAAAGCTTTTGCACCATGGTAGCCATCGACTGTAACAAGACTTGGTATATAATTTGTAAGAGTTCTTATCTGATTTTCAGCCTTTTCTCTTACCTTAGGGTCTTCGTTAAATGCACCGAAAATCTTACTTACCTTAAGGAAAGCCATTGCTGATTCAGCATTACTTGACCAGCACTTATTTGATGTGTAGATTTTCCAAAGGTTCTTGTTTTCAGGGATACTTACTCTTCCTTCATCAGGGTTATACATTGTCTGCGCCACAGCAAAGAGAATATCATTGTCCGGTATCCAACCATTGCTGCAAGCCTGAGAATAAATATATGGCAAAAGTATTGATGACGAAAATGGGACCTGTATATCATTGTTTTTAATGTCATCTGTATATTCTTTGAAAGACATAAGTGTTCCGTCTTCTCTAAGGACACCTTTTATAAATCTCTGGAATCTTTCATCAAGGTTTTTAAGTCTTGTAAATGCCTGTACATAGCCATCCTGGTCCATAAAAAGAACCTTTGTTGTCTTGAACATTTGCGTGTCAAAACATGAATAACATGCAGTAAGCTCTTTAGTCTTAAGCTTATTAAGAAGGTCTTCTAAAGCCTCTTTATTTTTATCCATTGCCTTGATATCCAAGGTAGGAAGAACTTCTGCGGGAATATCCTTTATTCTTATATTATTCTTTTCTGAATAGTTAATAAGATTTATGATAGCAGCTTCGGTATCAGGAGTTTTGCTGTCCTTAAATCTAGCCACAAAATCTTTAAACTGGTTTTCATTATGTGCCTGGACAAACTGAGCGAAGTATTTTTTATTACTGTCTCTCATGGTAACGTTAGGAGTTTCACCCTTCTTTACCTTTTCAGTCTCTTTTGATACGTGTTTAAGAATTTGTTCTCCAATACCTCTTTCAACAATTTGCCATACAGCATTTGCAGGAATACCTGTATGATAAAGAATAACGCCTGCTTTTAATTTATCGCCACTAAAGCCACGCTCTTTACCATTCTGATACACAACATAATCGCTTAATGTAAAATAGCTCCTTTCTCTGTCACGAGCGCTTTTCTCTCCCTTAAGGTCTGGGGCTAAATAGCCAAGAGTACCTTTACCGATAAGTCCTGAGCCAAATTTTACATCTCTAAGAAGAGGACAATTTCTAAACATTCCTTCTACATCTGTCTCTCCCTGTTTTGTTGAATGCATATTAGAAATATCAATGGTCTCTAATTGAAGACATGATGAAAACATTTCACGGGCATTATCAACATACATTTTAGGGAGTTTTATTTCTCTGGCATGAGAACCCTTGAACATTTCATTGACATTTGTTGTTTCAATAGAAACATTGCTTATATCTATGTTTTTTATACCTCTAAGATGTGGCACAAAAAGGTCTTGAGCCTGTTTAATTACAAGCCCATCTCCAAATTTAATAGTTTCTGCTTTTGGATGTTTTGAAAATGCATCTCTTAATTCTTCATGTGTTATTATATTTGTTGTTCCACGATTAAGTTTTAATGTTTTGAGTTTTTCATTATAAATAACTTCAAGTGCCATTATTATCTTCCTACCTTTAAATAAGTTAAGTTTTTTGTTTTACACTTATATATGTGCAATCTTTTCTCAAAAATAGAGATATGTATTTGCCATATTCTCATATTCTTTAGGTTTTGTGTTTTTAAACCTCATATATTAATATAGCGGAAAGGAGACGTTTATGATGATTGATAAGGGTAAAGAACAAGAATTTACTTGCAAAACCTGTGGTAAGACTTTTAAAGCATCATATGGTAAAAATATGCTTTACAATAGAGAAGGACATGCTTTTTTCGTAATGTGCCCTCATTGTGGGTATGAATTTTCAGCTCTTAATGAGCCTAATAAAAAGAAACTCTTTAATATATCGTTTGGACATAAAAAGGATGAAAAATAATGGGTAAAAAAATAGGGGATTTTGTGATACAGCATATCTTTGCTGCACTTTGGTATGCTTTATTTTCAGCTATACAGTCATTTATGCTTGTAGTAGCATTATTTTATTTAGTATTTAATGATATGGAATGGGGGCAGGCATTTATACAGGGACTAAAATCAAATGATTCAGTATCGTTCCCTATGAATGCCGTATATTTTGCAAATCTTGTATGTGGTATTGTTATGGCCCTCATATATTGTATTAAGAAGAATAAGCCAACAATTCCTGGTCTTACAAAAAAATCTACATATTTCCCAGGAGAAATAGAATATAAGGTAGGAAATATCATTGAAAAGGTATCTCAAGGAGTGTTTATGATAATGGCCTGTCTTCTCATGATTAATCTTGCAGGGCTTCTTCTTCCAGAAAATATGATTGAGTCTTATAATCAGTCTATACAATGGACAAACGAAGGCTCTATTTTATTTGAACTTCTATCTATAGGTATAATGGGTCCGGTAGCAGAAGAGGTTCTTTTTAGAGGTCTAATGTTTGGTTGTCTCGAGAGAGCTATCAGTAACAGGCAGACAGCAGTTAAGATAAAAGATAAAGATAAAAAGAAATCATGGGTTTTAGTAGAAATACCAAATAACAGAAAATACGCAATTATAGTATCTTCTTTAGCATTTGCTTTATCTCATGGACATCTTGTACAGGTTTCTTATGCCTTTGTTTTAGGCGTTTTATTCTGTATGGTTGACTATGATTATAAATCTACTGCTAAAGGATATATTTTCCCAAGTATTGTAATGCATGTATTAGTAAATTCGTCATCTGTTCTTTGTGAACGTTTTGGAGCCCCTGCATTTGTACAATATGGAATCTATGTACTTGTAGGTGTTATAGCTTTCATTATTTACAGACGAGAAAGGGTTATTGTAAAAGAGAAATACGCTTATTACTGTGATAGTATTACTAAGAGGATTGCTTCACTTGAGAAGACAATGAAAGATTTTGTTAAAAAGAATCATAATTATCAATATAAGACTGGTTGGGTATTTGACCCTAAGATGTCAGGAGAAATCCAGGAGTCAGCTCATGGGACTCCATACGTATATACTACAAAATATGGAGTAGGATGCGGAAACCTTTTATTCTCTAATTTGTATGGAACATATCTGGTTCAGAGGCTTAAAGATAGTAGCGTGTGGCTATGGAAAGATGATGTCGATTATGACTCTTTTGATGTGGCTACTCAATATGATGCAGCGTTTGATGTGCTTATAACCAATAATATTAGTGAAGCATCAGAATACTTCTCTTCATCTGTAAAAAAAGAAAGCCTTAAAGATAAGAAAAAAGCTGCAAAATTTAAGCTATAGTGAAATATTTTTATATTTATTTATATATTTATATTGACATTTTGATAATATCATTATATGATATATATACAAAAACAAATCCAAGGAGGTTTTATAAATGAAGAAAAAGGTGTTAATCGGAAGTGCTATTGTTGGGGTTGTACTTGCAGCTCTTGCAGCAGTCGGATTCATTGTTATGAAAGATGCTCTTGAAGATGATGAGTTCGACGACTATTATGGTTATTAAATAACCATAGTAATGATTCCTGGGGAGGAAAAAAGAGTGGATAAAAAATACTCAGACTTTATCAACTTATCAGATGAGCAGATAATCAGAGCTAATGCCAGGGCAAAAGAAAATGGTACTAAACAGATACTTGTAAATAGAGCTGATTTCATTGATATCCTTAAAGGATTCATGGAAGATTTTATCTCATATGAACAGGTTATCACACAGATGCTTTCAGCAAAGGCTCTATCTCTTACAGGAAATGACAGAGATGAATACAGAAACATATATGCGGGACTTGATAGAGACCGCACTGCAAAACACAACAAGTGTATTGCTGATGTACGGATAATGAACAGAATCTGCGATTACGCCTCTCTCGAGAGGGTCTATGATGGAGAACCTTCAGAAGACAGAGATAAGAGGCATGATGTAGCACTGTTTGTATTCGATTTCATACATCAGGTATGTGCTGAGTCATAAGCACAAGAAAGGGATAAAATGGCTAAATGGAATGATTACTAGGTGGACTAAAGGAGGCCACTTAGTATGGTATATAAAGTAAATAATGAAGAAAAGTATGAAGTAGTATTACTCAACAAGAATCGCTATATCAGCTTCGACGATTACGATGATTTTATGTTTTGGCTTGTTGAAAAAACAGTAAGGACATACTATTATTCTGGCAGATATTATTTAGATTTCGGTGATTTTAATTTCTCTGGTAATGACCTTGGTTGTTATATTGAGACATTCTTTTATGAACATGAAAGAGAAGTAACTTATCGTCCTAAAAATATCTGTGTTTATCGTAATGGGGTACTGTTTGATGTAAGAACTCTTAAGAAGGAAATTCTTTCTTTCAGAGTATCAAATCCGCATCTGTTTTCTTATTACAGGAAGAAAAAAGAAACTGATAACGATGCAGAGTATTGCGATATTTTTGTTAAGAGTGGATACAGAAATAACTGTAAGATGTGTTATGCTTACAGAAAAGACCCTGTTCCTTATGTGAGTCATGGTAATGGCCGTGGACGCAGTTCCAAGATTGGGAATGTTATCAGAATGGTCCATTCAGAGGAATATAAGAAATATGGTAGGCCCGGGCGCTATCCTTCATGTGCGTGGGATTTCAAGCACTATGAATATTATTATTCTGACGATAAGTGCTGGAAGGATTGCACAAAGAAGCGTCATCAGTGGGAAAGATGAACAGTCAAAGTAGCCGTTTTGCAAAAAGCAGGACGGCTATTATTTTAGAGGAGAATTAAATGAAGAAGATTTTAAGCTTTGTGTTAGCTACAATAATTACCTGCAGTATGTCTTTAACAGCAATGGCTGCGGAGCCTAATACTGTAAAGATAAGTATTGCCGGAGATGCCACTCTTGGAGAGTATAAAGGTCAGGGAGCCGGGAATCAGTTTAAAGACTTCTATGATAAAGAAGGGGCTGGATGGTTTCTTGAGAACGTGAAGTCTATCTTTGCAGCAGACGATATCACCTTCGTTAACCTTGAAGGAGCTTTAACAAATCACTCTCAGGTTGCACAGAAGACATATCCTATAAAGGGTGATGTGAGAAATGTTAATGTTCTTTTAGAAGGTAGTGTAGAGACTGTAAATCTTTCCAATAATCATATATATGATTGTGGTACTGATGGTTTTAACGAAACAGTTTCTCTTCTCGAGAGGAACAATATTGGACGCAGTGGTGAAGGATATATTCAAAGGATAACTAAGAATGGTATCAATGTAGATTTCTTTGGATATTCTGGATGGAGTTACACAGATGGTTTAAAATCACAAATTCAAAACGACCTTGCGGCCTCTGATGCAGATATCAAGATTGTAGAATACCACTGGGGTGTTGAGCGTGAATATAAGCATAATTCTACTCAGGAGAATATTGCTCATTGGACAATTGATTGTGGGGCAGACCTGGTTGTAGGAGCCCATCCTCATGTGTTACAAGACACGGAAATCTATAAAGGTAAACTTATAGCTTATTCTTTAGGAAACTTCTGTTTTGGAGCAAATAAGAATCCTAAAGATAAAGATACAGCTATTTTAAGCATTACTTTTACTAAGGCCGGAGATTATACCTTTGAGTTTATTCCATGCAGAATCAGCTCTGTAACTAATATGAATGACTATAAACCTACAGTTGTAACGGATAAAGAAAGTATCGCTCGAATCAATAAAAAATTAAATCTATAATTTTTTATATTATCATCTTGACAATATAAACTTTTTAGTATACAATAATTGTATAAGATAAATATATACAAAAAGGAGATATAATCAATCATGAGTGAAATTCAGAGTTTATCATTGTGTTGTCCAGCAAACGGAAAGTGTATTAACTGCTGTAAAACTTGTACAGCAAGACAGCATACAAACCCTTACAAAGATAAATATAATAGTACCTTTGCAGACTATACAGAGTATTGGAGAGACGTAATTGAGCGTATGAAGTATGCTCTTTCAAGAGGATGTACAACCTTGATGCTTACAGGTTCAAACGAGCCTCAGCAGAACAAGGCGTGGCTTAAGGATTTATACCTGGCTATGCAGTCTCTTCCGGAGAAATTCTACAATATTGAGATGCAGACCACTGGTGCGCTGCTTGATGAGGAGTACCTTAGATTCCTTAAAGAGCTAGGTGTAAAGACAATGGCAATCTCAACCTTCAATATCTTCTCTGATATGGTCAATAGAGATATTGAAGGAAATGCTGATTCAGGTCTCAGTTTGCAGACACTCTGCGACAATATTCATAGCCTTGGTATGAATGTACGTATCTGTGCTAACGTTACAGATTATATTGCATATGAAAATCCCATGGATAATGCTAAGAAATTAAAGGATGATACTGAAAAAGTTGTTCAGAAGCTTCTTGGTAGATGTGCAGAGCTTCATGCAAATCAGGTCACATTTAGAAAGATGTGGTGTGCAAAAGGAACTCCTGAGGAACAGTGGATAAATGCAAACTGCGAGTATGATGAGAAAATCCTTGCATATATTGAAAAGGAAGTAAAAGAAAACGGTGTTCTTCTTGGGAAACTTCCTTATGGAGCACTTCGCTATGACTATAAGGGGTTCTCAATCGTTGTTGATTCAGACTCTATGGCGAAGGACACTGATAACGGAGCTATCAAGTATTACATTATCCGTGAGAACGGTAAGATGTACAGCTCATGGGATAGCCCAGCATCTATCATATTCTAATTCATAAACAAGAAATGGCTCTGGAAAATTCCAGGGCCACTTTTTTATATTTTTTCCATTCTATAATCTTTTCCATCATCTGTATGAACAGTAATATGTTTTTCCTGTACACAGAAAATTGTCTTGATATTGTTTTCTACAAGGGCATTTTCATAACCATTTGTCTCATTTGAGTAGGTTTTAGGAGCGCTTATATATCCAAGATTCCAAGTTGTAACCTCATATGCGTCCTCAGGAACCTCTCCTGCAAGTTGAACTATATCTATCTGCCCATAACCAAGAGGTATCTTTTGAAGTTCTTTTAATACATCCTTAGGGATATTGTTTACATCTGAATATGTGAAAATAACATAGTCGTAAAATCTTCGTTGGTCATCAGTAAGCGTGTCCAAACTTTTAGCATTTGATGCTATCAGATTATCTCCATAGAAATATGTTCCTGTAACCATAGAAGCGCTTTGTATATCAATATAATGAGATACATAATCCGTAACTTCCGTTATTATATTATTCTTATAGTAATCTGACCAAATATCTTCTGTATCAACAATGTAGGCAAAGTTATATGTATTTCCATCTTTGATAAAGGTTCCGTTTAATGCGTTTGAACTTTTATATCCGTCAATTGTAGGCCATATACTATCATAAACAGCCTGCACTTTACAGTGTATGTTATCAACAACAATATCCTGTCCATATTCTTCTTGTAGGGCAATAATGCATGAATCCGTATATTGAGCCTCTGTGTTTTCTGCATTAACTTTAGCTGCCTTATATTGTTTCGTATCACCGCATCCACATAAAAGAGTAGCCAACATAAGAGAAATTGTTAATATATGTTTCTTCATAATTCGACCTCTAAATTACATTCATATCACGGGTTCCAAATTGGTTATATATAATGGCTTTCGCCTGAACCTTCTGCTCTTGTTTCTTTTCTGATAAATCTTTTATGAAGTCGTAATTTGCATTAAAAAGCCAATATCTATAAGGAATTTCATCTTTTTTAAAGATATCTGGATATTTTTCTGCAATCTTCTGGATGTATTTACAAAATTCCAGCGTTCCTTCTCTGAAAGCTATTGCTTGTTTATCAGCTGCCTCTTTATCCGGAATATAGGAAAACATATTAAGTGACCGGATTATTCTTGATATTCTTTTAAAGTTATGGTTTTCCGGGGTTACCCAGTGTTCATCTTCAAAGAAATCAAGCATTCTTTTCATGCCGTTATATAGGTTATACTGTACTCTTTCTTCCTGTCCCCAGAGAATAGCTTCCTGAAAACTTACTGTTTTGTTCTTTACATAAATACTTGAAAGGTCGGTAGGGAATATGCATTGTATATAATCATGATATTCTTCCAATTCTTCATTAGTCATGTTTAATATATCGCTATATTTACGTCCTTTAAAGTCAGGAGCTTCTCCACGTAAAAAATTATGGAGGTCATATTTTTCTTCCGGGGTGAAGAATAGTATCGTTTTTCTTATGAGATATTCTTTTTTATCCATATGTTATTTCTCAACAATAAATTTCCATCTATAGAAACAATTGGCTTAAGAGTGGTCAGCAAGTATCTTCTTAAATTCTTCCTCTGTTGTTGTTTCCGGCATATATCCTGTAAACTTACTGATATTCTTTTTCATGTATCCAGAGATAGGGTTCTCAATATTGTAAAATACCCAGTTTTCCTCATCACTTACAAGGATAGAACCGTAAAGCGAAGCAACATATTTATAATCATCAGAATCAAAAATAATTTCCGAATAAAGAGCTACATCCTCAAGTTCCTGCATCTTCTGAGTAATAAAATCTTTCTTTGTAGGATATACAGCATCGAAATCTTCTTTATCCAGCATAGAATCTTTTTCAAAATCAGTTTTTGCCTTATACATCTTCTCAAGCAGAGCAATTATAAGAGCTCTCTGAGTAGGAGGCATAACAAAAAATCTTACTGAATGGTCATACTTTTCCTTAGAGACGTCATACTCTTCGATTTCTTCGCTCGATGTAATATCTAAAGCAATATAATACTGGAATATCTCATTAAGAAGATACTGGCATCTGAGGGGAAGCGGTTTTTTATTAGTATTAACAAACTTATCATAAAGCTGAACAATAACTGTCTCAACATCCTTTTCAGACCATAAAGCAGGAACTACATGTTCATCCAGAAGATATTTTCCTATAGACGAAGCGTTAGCCTTTTTTGCTTCTTCTCCGATTTTTCTCAGATATTCCTCTACAAGCATCTTAGTTGTGTTTTTAATATACTCTGCTGCAGGAATTCCGCCTTTACCAAAATCTTTTGCTAATGTTAACATATGTTATCTCCTTTAATTAGAATTTACGTCTACTATTTCTACGCTCATAATAGCGTTTTTCATTTTCCATGCCCTTTTCGCTATGCGCAAAGTCCGATACTGCTCCAAAAATACCTTTTGTAATTTCATCTTTTAAAGAATGAGGAGCTTCTTCCATATTATTGTCTTCTATAGACTCTGAATCAACTGTTGTAGCAACATTTTCAGTATCAGCAGATAAATTCTGTCTTGTTTTATTATATCTGGAGTGTTCCTGAGAAACACCTGCTCCATAAGATGAAGACCTGTTGTCTTCCTGTTCTTTCGCAACAAAAGCTCCGCCGACACCAATAATAGCAAGACCTACAAAAATACCCGGTTTAAATCCCAAAAGCATAAGTATAAGTGCAATAGCCACTCCTGCAACTATTATTGCTATAAATTTGCTACCTAAATTATTCATGAAAGATTCTCCTTATTCTCCTAAAACTTTTTTTACAGCCTCAAGTACACGGTCTGCCTGAAAAGGCTTTACAACAAAATCTTTAGCTCCAGCTTGAATTGCATCTATAACCATAGCTTGCTGTCCCATTGCACTGCACATTATAATACTGGCATTTGGATTTTTTGCTCTGATTGCTTTAACAGCTTCAATACCATCCATATCCGGCATAGTAATATCCATTGTTACAAGGTCGGGTTTAAGTATATCATACTTATCAACGCCGTCCTTACCATTGTTTGCTGTTCCGCACACTTCATATCCTCCCTTTGTGAGGATATTTGTTAACATTGTTTGCATAAATATTGCGTCATCAACTATTAAAATTTTTTTTGCCATAATTTTAAGTAATTTCCTCCATTAGTATTGTATTTTGTTAAAAGGTAGAAAGCATTAGCTCTCTCATGAATAGCTCATTTTCGTCATAATCTCTGAATTCTATCCATGCATCTTTAGGGATTTCTTTTAGATATCTATTGTCTCCCCATGACGTCTTCTCTTTATTATACCATTTTCCGGTACCATAAAGATTTATATAATGAGTTTCATAAGTCCCAGCTTCTGCTCTCGAGAGAATATCAATGTTGGTAAACTCTACTTTCCATATACTTGTTTGTACTCATACGTCCCGTCTTTTATGTTCTTCAACTCTTTGTTTAACTGTTCTTCCGGGTTTATAAATACATCCAACATACTTGATAATACCGTCTTTTTCACCGGTATATCTGTAAATATATCCCATACTACCCCTTTATATACTTATATATGCAAAAAATTTTCCCAAAAAAGCCATAAATAACCCCGCTTTTGTAAAAAGCAGGGTATTATTTGGCCAATGTCATTAAGTTAAGAATTTTTATTACATCCTCTGGTTACCAGGTCTCTTAGATATGTAACAACAACTACAATTGTAGCTGCTAACAGAGGCAATTCTATTAGGTTTTGTTTATTCTCTATAATTCCTATAAACAGACATACGCCTGATATTATAGTAATTATTGTCAGGAAAATTTTATATAGTTTAAAAACTTTTTCGGCATCTATGTTTTTCATCTTCATTCCCTCTTTTGCTTAACTTAATGATATTGATTATTTGGCTTATTTTTATTTGTGTGATTATGGTGTATCTGTAATGAGCTTTTCATAGGTTGACTTTGGATGAAGTTTTAATTCGTTTGCATTAAGATTCCACTGCTTAAGAGTGGTACTGAGCAGATTTGCGATACTCTTGTCTGTTCCGTATAAAACATCATTTTGTGTCAACGGAGCATTCTCATACATACATTCATCAAGAATTTTACGGATTGTATCAAGTGTGTAAAATTCAAAATATCCATCAATGTCATTCCATTTATGAGGAAATGCTGCGAATTGTCCAAGTGGGTCACCTTCTTCACAGGCATTTACATATGTCTGGATATTAAAAAACATTGGAAGTGAACCTATAAGCAACTGATATGTACAGAAATTTCCCATAACATACTCATATGCTCTATCATATCCACGTTTTATAGATGCAAGCGTCATTACATATTGCCTCTTAAATCTTGAAGCATTTTCGATAAGCTCGCATTGAGGAATGTCATTTATCGGAAAATTCTCAACTGGTTCAAGTATGAATAATCCTATAACCTCTTCAGAGCTGTTTCGTAAAAGATATATAACTCCTTTATCAATAGCTTCTCTGATATGATAAATGTTATTATAATAAGCACATACCTCTGAATCAAAGAATCCTTTTGGAGCCATACATCTTACATAATTAAGGATTGCTTGTTCATCCTGCTCTCTGTAATAAGCTTTTTCAAGTTTTAAGTTAATATGTGGAAGTTCTTTTATGGACGTTCTTTTTCCGGAACGCTTCCTAATCTGCGAATACAGCTTTTCACCTATTGGCGAAAGAATTCTTAAATATACACAGTCTTTCCATTCATAAATACTGTTGGTGTTAAAGTAAAAGAATAACTGGAGTGCCATATTAAAAGCATCTGAATATCTTTTATCCAAGTATTCATAATATGTATCATCATAGATACTGTCTGTCTTACTCTTATTACAAGCTACACATAGCGGTACAATATTAAGAGGATGTGCTGTACCACCTCTTGATATAGGGTACATATGCTCTATAGTACATTCCTGTGGGGTGAGCTTCTTTCCACAATGGGCACACTTCCCGTTTGTAATCTTTAAGAGTTTTTCTTTATCCTTGTAGGTATAAAATAACCTTTCACTCATAGCCTTTCTCCTTTCTTTCTCGAGAGAGGAAGAACTATGCCCTGTACAATATTTAGTTATTCCTCTTTAATATGTTTATGCAACATATTCCGTTTTTGAAGGCTTTATGAGTGAATCATAGAATTCTTCCCAAATAGCATCATCTGAAAGAGTTGTCCAGTGAGATACAGTATGCATCTTAAACTCTTCTTCAGGAACATTTCTGAAGAACATAGTCATGATATTGTGGTCAAACTGAACTACACACATATCTGCGGCTTCTTTATGTTCTCTCTTCTGTTTGATAAGCACCATAGAGAAAGAAACATTGCGGTCCGGATGCAGTGCTTCCTGGCGTCTAAATGTCTTCATATTGTTCATTAGAGACTGTTTTACTTCCATTAAAAAAATCCTCCTTTTACATGAATAATTATATGTCTTTACTTGACTTTATTATAAAAATATTATATAATAAAGATACAGAAAGGTCAAGACTTAAGAAAGGGAAAAATATGATTTTATTATTTTTGTTTATATCAGTAATTTTAGCTATTAAGCTTTTTTCTTTGATTATTTCAGGTATTACTGCTGCCGTAGGCGAAAGTGTAGAGAGTGTAAAAGATACCTTTAATATCAAAAAATGCTGGGATGGCCCTGGGAAACAAGGGGGAAATATTATAAGTTACTCAATGCTTATTATAATGTGGGTAAGCTTTTATTTCTCTGCTATTGACAAATCCATGGGCGGATATATAAAGTTTGCTATAGGCAGCGCAATCTTATGTATTATAGGATATGTTGCTGGAAGAAGCAATATGTTTGTTACAATATATATGGTGTTTATCGGAATTATTACTGGTATTATGTTATCAACCAGATTTTATGGTCCAATATTTCAAAATGGCGGAAGCATAAGTAATAAAGTAACATATATTGTGTTAGCATATATTATTGTAATGATTGCTATTGCACGATATGTAAAAAGGGGCAATAGAGAAACACTTGATAGAATAAAGCTAAGGGAGAGATTAAGATATGAAAATGAAACTTTCAGATAGTGGAATCCTGATAACTTATCATATGGATTACAAAACTGGAGATAAAAAGTATAGGTTGAAGTTCCCGGGATTATCACATGTTTATGATAATCTTACAAAGGAAGAGGCTAAAAATCTTCTTAAAGGATTTACTCCACAGGATATCGGTAGACACCTTAATAATGCTAAGTTTGAACAGTAAATAAGCATTATTTTTTATAATATCACATTGACAATATTATATTTTTATCATATAATATTTATATAAGATAAATGTATAGAAAACAAAAATCTATTAATCAATAAGGAGAATAAGATGGGAAAAAGAATTGATACTAATGAAGGTATGACACAGAAAGAAATTATCTATAACCATATGCGTGATATCGGAGCAATTACTCCATATGAAGCAATCAATAAGTATGGTATTACAAGGCTTTCTGCTGTAATCAAAGACCTTAAAACAGCAGGTGTTACTATTGCAACAGGAGAAAGACCTACTCTGGTAACCGACAGAAAGGGTCACAGTCATGTAGCTATGTTTGCTCAGTATGCGCTTAGCAAGAATGACTTCAAGTATGAGAAAGACCTTCAGCCTAATGGCGAGGAAGAGACAAGAACTCAGAAGCAGATTGTCAGAGAGCATCTTGCTGAGTATGGTGCAATTACTCCACTTGAAGCCATCAATGAATACGGAATGACAAGACTTTCCGGTGTCATTAAGAATCTTAAAGATGAAGGTGTTGATATTGTTACCTGCACAAAGCCTACCAAGGTTACAAACAGAGAAGGGGAAACACATATCGCTTTGTTTGCTCAGTATGCTTTGAAGGACGCAAATCTGAACCCTGATAAGACAAAGGGAGAGCTTGACCTCAATAAGAGAAAGAAATAAATCCCTCTTTTGATAATATGTCAAAATAAAGCCTACTATCTTACGATAGCAGGCTTTTTCTTTTACTCATAATCCGGTTCACCGTATTCCATTTCTTCTCTGGCTTCATCCTGGTATGCTTTTGTGGCAGCATCTTCTTTCTCAAGGAAGTTTGTTCTTATAAAGTCTATATATTCCTCAGATAATTCTTCTACTGTATGGATATTTTTAGCAATATCTTTCCAGTCTTCTTTCCATTGAGCTTTAATATTACGCATGGTCTCTTTAGCCTCATCTTTAGAATATCCTTCTTTTACAAGTCCTTTTTTGAAAGCTATATTTATCTCACGAAGTTTTTCTAAAGCCATATCTTTTTCGGCCTTAGAAGAAAATTTTGCAAGGTCTATATTAAAGAAAGGTTTTATTGGCTTGACTTCTGTTTTTACAACCTGCTTTGCTGTTTCTCTTTCCTGTTCGTCTTTTAGATATCTTTCAACATCTTCATAATTGTCGAAATCATACGCTTCTTTGGACTTTCCAGGAATGTCAACTTCTTTAATTGCAGCTACGACTATATTTGCCTGTTTTTCGGTTGATATACAGTCAAAAAGATGTTTTTCTAAAGCAAGCTGAACATTGCCTATTATTATACTCTTATAAAGCTCTGCAGCTGCCGCAACACCATCTAAGCCTTTATATTTCATTATATTGAATACATCTTCATAATCATCGCTGATATCAGCATCACATATTTTATGAGCTACTTCTGAATATTTTCTGCCGAGAGCACCTATCTCACCTATAATATCTGCTCTGTAGTTATCAAGAGCTCTGATAATTTCTTTACGAGGGTCGAGCTTTACATCTTTTTTGATATAAGCTTTTGGTTTCGATTTACCAGAAGAGTATTCTTCTAAAGTCATCTGATGAAAGCCTGTGTTTCTGTTATAATCCTCCTCATATGAACCAGGAATAGGGATGGCCTCAACATTAGCAATCATACTATCACGCTCAGTTCTGCTGAGTCCATATTCCTTTTTGCTTGCACCATTAATGTTTCCGGTTACAACATCTCTATACATTTCACACTTTTCTTGAAGAGTGTTCCATGTAGGATATTGCTCATAATTGTAATCCCAGTCTTCCTCAATCATCATTATGAGTGCATCTGCATTTTCCTCTAAATCTCTGCAATCTGAACAAGAATATCCTTCATATATAGTATCGGTAATAGTTGATACATACTCTGCAAATTCGTCATCTTCATTTTCTTCTTCAGCATCATAAGCATAATTGCGATAACGATTATAGTTTGAATAATCTGTATCGTAATAACTATAGCTTGAACCACCGTATCCGCTATAAGAATATGAAGATTTAGGCGGGTCATACTGTTCGTCATGTCCAAGGATTTTATCCCTGTCCATTTCAGAAAGCATAATTCCTATCATCTCAAGGTTATCAATAAACATGAGATAAGACTCAGGTCTTGCATAACATCCTTTATCTGAATGCATAGGGCCCTTAATAGGAATACAAAGACTTGCCCCGTTAATACCAAGGTCTTTTATTGTCCAAGCCTCATCACATTCACCTATAGACCCACCATAATAATCTTTCATACAAGCAGGCATATTCCATGTTGACCTTGGAACAAATCCAAAAGCACCTCTTCTGATATCAGTAGGCTCTGCTTCAGTAGATTCCGTTTCTACGACTTCTACTGTTTCTATGTTTTCGGCTTGTTCTGCAGCTTCGGTATTCTCTGCTTCTTTTGCTGTCTCTTCTTTTGCTTCCTCTGTGGATTTAATAGCCTTAGGAACATCTTTATGCTTTAAGAACTCTAAACAGAAGTTATTCTGGAAAGTCCATGAACCACATAAATTCTCAATAGAGATATCTTTATGGTCTTTATAATCGCTATTTCCGTTTTCTCCGAAGAAACCTTCATCTGTAACGTCTGTAGCAATTGCCCAAGCAGCTTTTGTTCCGCATTGTTCTTCTATCCATTTAGATGCTTCTTTAAAACCTCTACAATTACCTGTTTCCTCATCGCCATCAAAACAGAAAAATACATTATCCGGAACATTACCGCCTCTCATTACTTCTACAAGAGCTGCATCACAAATGAGATTATCATAAGTTCCTTTCATTATAAGACCAATATTAGATGTTAAAATATTATCTGCATAGGGTTTTTTAATTCCTTTTACAATATCTATATGTGCTGTAATCATTCCTGGCATTTCAATACCAGAAAGCTCTTCTAAAGGTTTTTTTGACCATACGCTGGTTAAATCTCCAGCATATACTTCATGATAACCGGAATCTTCAAGTCTTTCTCTTATAGCATCCAATCTTTCATTTACATAAAACTTTTCCCCGTTGTCTCTTTGAGGGAGAGCTATCTTTTGAAGGGTTTTAAACATCTCAGTGTTATGAATTGCACTTCTTTTCTCTCTAAGACCCTCTTTATCTTCTGGGGGAATATCTCTAAATATAAGTTCTTCATTCTCAAAATTCATAATATTGTTCCTCTTTCGGAATCAGGCTTTCTTCTCTCGAGAGAACATAAGCCCGAGGTATCTGCTTTATACATATATATGTCTGTTTATTTTACAAAAGTATATAATAAAAAAGACGCTAACTTTACGTCAGCGCCTTTTATATAAAATCTATTTAGTTATCAATAATATCTCCTACTCCGCCCTCCTGGACATCTGTAGATTCAGTAATTTCTTTTGAATCAGAAGCTGTACTATTATCTATTTCACCGCCTACATTGTTTGACATTGTGCTTGTATTTGGCTTAATAGCAGTATGGTCGATAATTATACCGAATTCTGCGGCTATACCGTCAAATGTAGCATCATCATTTACAGGGGTTGTGATTGTAAGAACATAATTATCTTTTGTAGCCATAAGAATATATGTATATCCTTCCTGGCCATTAACAGAATTTGTTCCAGACATTTTACCATATAAAGGATTAAGTGCATCAACTAATTCTTTTGTAATTACATCTGATTCCATATTTACATATCCAATATTGTAATCAGTTGCCATAAGTGCAAAGAATGGAGTTACCATTCCATAATAAGCCTCTGCGTCTGTCACATCATCTCCAAATTTTGCTGACATTCCAGCGTCTCCGCTTGCAAGATAATCTTTATATCCTTCAGGAGTTTCTACAAGGCCTACGGCAATATTACCATCTGCACTGGTTGCAGTATATGTCATTGCTTTAATAGAATCAGTTGAAACATCTGCAGACTCTTCTTCTTTATACTCAAGAGAATAATCTTCTGCAATCTTCTTTACTACTTCAGGTGAAAGGTTCCAAGTTGTTTTATCAACAGTAGCAACAGGTTCTTCCTCTACAGGAGCAGTAGATACTTCTGTAGTAGCTTCCGCAGGAGCTTCTGTGCTTGCCTCAGTTGAAGCTTCGGCAGGGGCAGCTTCTTCAGTAGAAGCTTCGCTTGTTGCTTCAGAAGACTTATCACCAAGTCTTGAATTCTGGAGCTCACTCTCTTCTACAAGGTTACCATCTTTATCATAGTAAAGAGTTTCAGACATTTCATCAAGTTGAGCATATGTAAGAGATGTTGAGATATCAGCTTTCTTAAGGATATCTATTGTTGTATCACCATTAAGGATTGCCTGGTCAAGGACACCATTCCATGACTGATAGAGATATCCGTTAGAAATAGCATATGTGCAATAGATGTTCTTACGACTATATGTCATTGAAGCAAAGCCTTCACACTTGATTTCGATGGTATCTATCTGGTCTACATATTCAGGAGCAAGAAGAATGTATTTGATTGCGTTTTCACAGAATGTATATGCAGCAGAGGATTCATCATAAACTTTCTCTGTATCTGCTGACTTTTTGCGGGCTTTAGGGTCTGAATCATCTTTAGCGTATGTTTTGAAATCAATATGGAGAATCTTCTTCTCAACAGAATTGCCATTATCATCCTTTTCTTTCTTTGTGCTGTATTTTACTTCTGTAACCTCAGCAAGAACGTCTGTAACATCTGTAGAGAAATTATTCCAGCCTTCATCCAGAGCAAGAGTATTTTCTGTTGTGTAATATGAAAGAAGAGTTTTTACATCTTCCTCAATATTGCCTGTGTATTTGAAATCATACTTATCTTCTGCTTTTCTTCTTGCAAAAGATTTCTCAAAATCGTATATTCCGGCAACAAATCCTGCGGACTCATCTACATCCTTTGTCTTTTTATCATCAACGATTTCGGGCTTAAGTACAATAGGCTCTGTATTTGAACCTACAGCCGTTGAGCCCGTAACAAACAGTGAGTTTTCTGCAACTCTTCTGTCCGGGAACTTGGTATCCATAATATCCTCATAAAGGTTATTTGCATCAATGCAAAGTTCCTCGTCATTTACAATTACACCAGATGGGTCAATTCCCGTATCATACTCTTCAACTTTATTTCCGCAGGCTGTAAGTAATACCATGCCAGTAAGAATAATAGGTATAAGCTTCTTTTTCAATTTATTTCCCTCCTATTACATTAGGGAGAGGAAGATTCCTCCCCCTTAATGCTTTATTTTATTTTGTGTAAGTAACCTGTCCAATAACTGTGAGGTTTTCATCAGTTACATAGAATGTATACTGTGTTCCCTCAGAAGTTGTTGCAGTATTAGGGTCATCATAACTCTGTCCAAATTCATCGGTATTTGTAACCTTGAATCTTTCATCGTATCCACAAGCAGTAACAATATATCCATCAATACCATAAACGGCACCGCTCATTACTGCAAATGTATATGAAGGAGTGAATTCTTCACCTGTGTTAGGCTTGTAAACCTGCTTAACTCCGGTTGAATCATCTGACAGGTATTCATAGTAAATAAATGTCGAAGGATTACCCAGCTCTTCCATAAGACTTGTTACAAGGTCATATGTGCTTCCATACTGTGAAGCATTCTTTATAGTAATTGACTTCTGTGACCAGAGTGTTGTAAGGTCAGGAATCTGTTCATATGACTTGAGGTCAATGTCTTTACTTATACCATGAAGTTTCTCATAACTTGTAATAAGAGAAAGTTCATCATTGAAAGCTTCTTTATCAAATGCCTTTTCTACAGGAGTTTCTTCCTGCTGAGTAGGTGTTGATGGATTCTCCTCAGGATTTTCAGTAACAACATTCTGTGAAGCCTGTTCTGAAAGTTTAAGGCTTGTAAGAATCTGTTCAATCATTAGAGATGTGTTTCCATTATTCTCTGAAGGAGTCTCATCATATGGAACAATTACATATACATAATATCCACCATATTCAGCCATATATAAAACTTCATATGTCTTTGCTTCACCAGTTGAAGCTCCGGATTCATCAATACCAGTGGTAAATGTAAGGTCTGTTCTATAAAGCTGAAGTGATGTTGAGTTTTCTACAACAACTTTCTTTGCTTCGGGTTTAAGACTTTTACTTATCTCACTTGAGTTCCATGCACTCATAATATCGTTTGTAGGGTCTTTCTTTCTCATCTCGAGAGTGAAAGATGTGAGCTTAGGTTTATTTGATGAGGCATCTGAGAAGCACAATACTGATGTAGAACCGCTTGGAACAACTGTATAGCTTCCAGGAAGCTGGAATGAGAAGCTTCCGATAGGAGAGTTCTTTACATATACTTTTGAACCAATCGATACAGCAGGTTTCTCAGGGTTAACAATCATTGAAAGGAAGAAGTTCAATGTTGTCTTATTAGGGTCACCAGCAGTCTTATATGTATTAAGGATAATATCTCCTATTCCGAGTTCTTTCATGACGGTTTCAAAGTCAGTTTCTGTTGCACTTGCTGTAATAAGCTGTTCATCAGAGATAACTACTTCGTCGAAAGTCTTGAATGTTTCAGTGATACTACCTGTTCCTTCATCAGAAGATGTAATCTCTTCTGTAGTGCTTTCAGGATTTTCTACAATTTCTTCTGTTTCAGCAACTTCTGTGTTTTCTTCAGTCTCTTCGCCACCTTCTGAAGCTCTTACAACTTCAATAAAGTATTTTGCGGTCGCAACTGTAGCGTTTTCTCCGGTATAAGAAACATTCACAACAGCTGTTCCTGTAGCAATTCCTTTAAGATTAAGACTTATTCCGTCCTCTCCTACAGTAACATCTGCTATTTTAACGCTTCCTTCTGCAAGAGAAGCACTATCAATATTACCGATATCAAGGTCAACTGTCTTAGTTTCATCAATGTTTACAAGGAATCCATCAGTATATTCTGAGTATTTTCCGGCATCTTTTCCATTAACATATTCTTCATATGATTTAGGAGTTTCTGAACTTTCTTCCGGAATGTTCTGCTCTTCTACAGGAGTATCATTCACAATATCACCAATAACTTCGTTTTCGACGATTTCATTTGTGGTACCTGTCTGAATCTCTGCAAAAGTAAGCCATGCAGCGTTATCAAGTCTTAAGATAACTGTCTTCTGGCCAATTACAACAGAATATCCATATACAAATGATGAAGGAATATCATTTACAGTAATTGTCGCATCAATCTCAGTTACTGAGTATTTTGTACCAGTTGAATCCTCAATCATTCCTGCGCCTTCGTTGAATGAAACTGAAAGAGTTTTATCTATCCATTCGTCAGCAAAGGATGATATTGCAGCAAGCTGTCCATCGGTAATACCTACAGTTCTGTCAAAAGCCTTATAGATATTATCAATTATATCCGCTTTTGGGCTAACATCAGCAGGGTCGTTGTAAACAGTAAGTGTTACTGTTTCTCCTGTGCTGTTTGAGATAAAATCAGCAAGCGGAGTTACAATATTTGTAAGTTTTGAATCGAGTTTTGTTAATGTTTCGGAATCATACAGATATGGGCCGTCCCATCCTGTATTTACCATAGAAATCTCGGTCAATGCATCAGCGTTATTAAATGTAAGATACTTAATTGAAGCATCAAAAGCATCTGTACCGCTGTTGTCGGTGACTTGACCATCATCAACATGAATTTCATTTACTACAGCCTTTTGGGGCATTGGTTCTTCTTTGCTACCACAAGCGCTCAGTAACATGGTTGTGCAGATAAGCGTCGCAATAATCTTCTTTTTCATTCCTCTGTTGTCTCCTTTTTAGAAAAATCTCCCTTTCGGATTAGTCATTGCTGTAATTTCATTTAGATTATCAAAATACTCTGTGATATCCTGGTAGGTTTTTTCTTTTTCTACCCATGCCCCGTTTTCATATACTGGAACTTTCACTTTAATTTTAGGCGGGTCCCAACTTAGTTTTTTATCAATGGGCATCCATTTTGATGCATATCTCAATGCTTCGGGGTCATCTTCTCTCGAGAATGTACTCAACCTTACATCCATTCCATCCATATCGCTTTAAACTCCTTTTCTATTTTTGTTTTTGGCATAAATAAAAGAGGGGTCTTTCACTCCTCTAAGGATAAACTTATGCTTATCTCTTATTTATATATGTGATTTTAAAAACCAAAAAGTACAAAAATATAAACAAAAGTGCAAAAATATAATAAAAAAGAGATACTCACATATCGTGAGTACCTCTTTTATTGATTTAGATATTAACCTGGGTCGTATATGTGAGTATAATTACCAGTGTCAGGACGGATTCTTGAGCCTCCGGGCGACGGAGTAGAACCACAGTCAATGATGTAATTTACACCATCGCCATAAACATCGCCTACAAAGATAACTACGTGTCCGCTATAATAAACTCCAGTTTTTTTCGATATACCACCTTTATTATGAGACAGTATACAACCAGGGGTCTTAACTGAAGTATTTGAATTGTTATAAAATCTTGCAGCATTCCAACCTGACCAGCTATCTCTACCATAAGCAAGTCTTAAGGTTCCAGCCACGAATCCTGAACAATCTGAAAGTCCATAATCGCCATATACGCCGTTACGGTGTGCTGCGTTTGAACATTCGTATTGGAACTTACCTACACGGTCAAGAGCTGCAGCAACCACTCTTGCATGAGAATCAGAAATACTTGAATAATCTCCTGAAATTGCCTTCTGAATATCTTCGTCGGAAGCGCCTACAGCTTTAAGGATTTTTGTTTTATCCTCAGTAGATACCATTTTACCTATAGACATAGGGAATATAATTTCAAAATCTTCCCAGTTCTGGTAACCCTCTTCGTACTGACTAGCCATTTCGCCATATAATGACTTAAGGTCATCAGTATATCTCTCATAAGGTTTCCATTGTTCTGCTATTTCAACAGCAGTAAGGTCAGTTGATAAATCACCAGGACGCCCATCTTCATACCATCCATCGAAGTCGTAAATTTCTTCTCCTTCTTCAGATTCTCTTGCCTGAAGGTCACTAGAGGTAGGTGTTCCGGTAATCCATGCAATGAATCCACCAATTGCACTTGTTATCAAGTCTATAACTGCGGCTGCTGCAAGTGCAAAGTATTTTGCACATAATTCATAAAATGCAAGAGGCGTGCTTGGCCATGGCAAGAACCATGTGAATATCTTTAAATCCCAGTATGCTCTCCAATCCTGAAGGGTTGTAAACTGAGCAGATATAAATTCAGAAACAACGCCAGTAACTTCTGATTCAGCAATAGGTCTTGTTACTCTGAATGAATCGAGTGTTTCAAGTGTGGAGAAATCATAATCTATTGCTATATTGATAAGAGGAGTAATATGTCCGCCACAATGTCCACGGCAGATATATGCTGTTGCCCAACATCCCGGGCTAGAGCCACTTGACCATGCAGTATGGGTATGTTCAACAAGTACGCATTTCTTCTTTGAAACGTGAATTGTTTTTCCATAGTTGCCATACTCGTCTGTGTCTCCGTATGATGTTCCTACAACGTTCCAACCAGAAAGGTCGGGGTCTGAATCACCATCTTTAACAAAGATGTCATCAGTTTCATAGCAATCAGAACCATGAGTATGTTCGTATCCAGGGCATCCACTTGCTGCGTAAAGGTCATATGAATCTCCGCCCTCATCCCAGTTAGGAGTGTAGCTTGTATAACATCCAGTAAGTTTATTTGCTTTATTTCCAAATCTAACTTCGTTCCATGATGTACAAGTTCCCTTACTATCATAAGGAATCTCATCTTTGAATACGCCCTGTGCATGAAGAGCATCATCACTTGGTTCTACACTTATGCTTAGTTTTGTAAGCCAATACTGAAGTGTTCCGGAAGGGTCTGTAAGGAATTCTACTGAATTACAGTAAGCTTTAAATACAGCTTTTGCGTATTCTATAGAATATCCATGCAGATATACGTTTTCGCATTTTTCTTCATTGCCGTTCATGAAACGGTTAAGTGTATGAGTTTCTTCGTCCCAATCCCAGTAAGTACCTTTATTGCTAGGCACAATTGCGTGTGAGTATATAGCATCTCTTGCACATTCATCCTCTACTCTAAGTGAATAGGGTTCATCGGGGTCAAGATTATGCGACTTTACAAACAGGTAGAATACATACGCTTCACACTGAGGCCAGTCTATATATGTCAACTCTTCGTACATACGATAGTGCATCATTGATACGATAGGTTCAAGGTTTGCCATGATACCAGGAAGTTCTTCTCCGGTTTCTGATGCATGGATAGAACCAATCTCACCACCTTTTATCTTACGATACCAGTCATAGTTAGGATTCTCCATCTCACTAATATCGGCATCAGCAGCACTTCCATATATACCGTCTGCATCAGGGTCAGTTCCATCATTGGCCATTACTGCCATAACGTGTCTTTTTACATCGTTCTCAATAACATCCAAAAGAGGAACGCCAAGACCATCAATAGTATTATCAATGATATACTGTACATACTGATAATCTGGGGCAGTCATTGATGTTGCAAGGCTTGTTCCATTAAGAATATCTGAAATAAAGAACAGAATTAACATAAGGAACGCACCGACAATAGGTATTACGAAGATAACTAAAACTATAATCAGCAAAAGGATAAGAGCAATCCATCCAAAGAGCACCAAAAGTTTGCTGAAGACATGTTCCATAAGCCAGGACATAATCTTCTTTTTGAGTTCCGCAATAGCTTTAAATGGACTAAGAACTATATTAAATAGTTTCTTACCAGTACCTGTAATCTTGTTCTTTATCCTGGAGAGTCTGGTAACTAATACTTTGTGATTATCTTTCCAGATATTAAATCTGCCACCACGTTTCTTAATAAGAAGCTTCTGCTCCATCTTCTGGACTTTACGAATCTCTCTCTGAGTCTTCGCAGTCTTTTTCATCTCCATAAGCTTTTTCTCAGACTTTGCAAGTCTCTTTTCAGCATTATTTCGATGAATTCTTCTTGCCTTAACTCCGGCTTTATCAATCTTTTCTTTGCCCCATTTAAGAGTACCCATCTCCTGTCTACGGAGATTTTCGTTTCTTGCTCTGTTACCAATAACGTTAGTTCTCTTAACTAAATTGAGGTCATTATGATTAAAGCCAGGTTTTACCTTTTCAACAAGGCGGCCTACTGTATTGTTGACAAGAGCATCTCCTGCCTTTTCGCCAGCCTTACCTACTGCTTTATGGAAATGTCCACCAACAGTAAGTTTACGTCCGCCAACAGTAATGTTACGTCCAAAGAACTTTAATTCACGGTTTTTGCCACCAAATACGATAGCGCCAACTGCTCTATCTGTAATCTTGGCAGCAGCCTGAGCTCCTTTGAATATAGCCGCAGTAGTTCTTGCACCAGTCTGGATATCTTGTCCAAGGACATTTCCTACAACAATATCCAAACCACGCATCTGCTTAGCATTTAATCCTTTGCCGTGGTTAATATTTACATCTGTGAGTCCGGACTGTTTAAAAATTGCAATAGCATCTAACTGTTTACGGGCTTCTTCTGCAGTAATAACCTTATTTTTAAGCTGTCTGTTGATACCAGCTATCGCTTTATTAACTTCACGGGTGTCACCGATTCGCATCTTAACACCCACGCCCTCTAACTGTCTTAAGTATGCTTTCTTTATTTCTACAGCCTGCTTTGCACTACCTGCTTTTGTTCCGATAGATGAAGTAACACCTGCGTTCTTTGCAAGTGCAGAATTCTTTCCTACCTGTAACAACTGGTTGTTTGCATCCTGCTGTAAGATAGCATTCTTTGCAAGGTCTCGGATGTTATCGAGTTCGCCTACTGTCTTTTTTACAGTCTTTCCGTTCTCAACAGTTTCAACTTCTTTTAAGAAGCCAGAAGATACCATCTTCTTATCAAGTTGCAGGGTATCTATCTTACCATTATTAGCGTATGTGTATCTTATACCGTTTCTTGTAAATCCACCTGTCTTAGCAATATCGTTAAGTTCTGCTCTCGAGAAGGAACCAAGGTCTTTTGCTGCACTTACTGATTTACCACCACTAATACTTGTAGCTGACCAGTTGCCCTTGGAAGCAAAATCCTGCATTTTTGAATAAGCATTATCTGTTCCTGTCTGCAGAGTAAAGCCCTGTCTATTAACAATAGTGTCTTTCATTACACTATTGATAAACTGGTCTCTGTCGCTTAGGTTCTTTTTAAGGAATTCAGATTTCTGCTTAAATAAATCGTCAGGGTTTGCGCTGGCTCTAATCTGTTCGGTAGTACCAAACATTTTATCAGCTTTTGCATTTACATTAGCAAGCGAAGCAGCTGCTGAATTAAAGCTATTAATAGCACTTGTAGCGGCGTGTCTGTCATAATCACCGACAACAAGAGCCATTACAGCAACTTTTCTGTCAACAGCATTACGCTCTTCAGCGATATAGTTTTCTTCGACATTAGCATTACTTTGAGCAGCTCTTACAACCTGTCTTGCTGTAGTAAAGTCATGATGTCTTGCATCAACAGCTCCGGCCTGACCACCTGCTCCAGTAGTAGACTGCATAACTCTATTAACAGCACTCTGAGCATAAGATGACATGTCATTTTGATTTATCACAGGGGTACTTGGCTTAGGGTTGTTGCTTGGAGTAACAACCGGACCTACCTGTGCTGGCTGTGGAGCTGGAGGTGGTGTAAACATTGTGGGCATAGGAGCAATATGAATATCTTTTGATGATGCGTCCATTTGTGCTTTTGCCTGCATAACACTTTTCCATGATTCGTCCAGTGTTGTTTTAGCGGGTTGTGGATTTGCGTTATTTACTACTGGAGTTGGTGATGGTGTATATGCAGCAGGGTTAGGCATATTATTATTGTGATATGAGGGCGTACTCTGCATACTGCTATTAGAATTTTGCGCATGATGAGTTCCGCCAGTCGGAGGAGTATAAGATGGCTTCTGCTCAGTTGCCTGAGGAGGAGTTGTTTTATACATTTCATCTCTGGCTTTTGTAACATTACTCCACAAATCGTTTAAATTTGAACTCTGTTGAGTAGTATGTGAAGCGGGCTGAGAACTATATGTATGCTCATCCCTTGAGTTATATGTATATGCATTATTATTAGACGCATACGAATTATTGGTATGCGTAGCTGATTGTGGAGTAGGTTGTGCAGTTGGTGTAGATGTATGCGGAGTTCCTTCAGTTTTCATGGACTTTATTGCGTCGTTCAGCATACCATCCAGGTTTGAATTATTTTTATCTGCCATTAGATAAACCCCTTTTACTTTTTTTTACTGTTAATTATTCTCTGAGTCCTCTGTTTCTTCCTGCATATCTTCCTCTATGGAATTCTGCATGTATTCCAGATTTTCTTCCGCCCTTCCTTTTGATTCGTTTATTTCATCAGCATTCTGATATGAGAATGAAATAAGATTTGAATCAAAAAGCATTCTTATAGTATTTCCGCCATAAATAGCTTCATCTTCTGCAACCACCTCATTATTAGGAACATCACTTGGACGTTCTCTTGTAAGTGCCCAGAAGATAGGTGATACAGCATCTCCAATAAGGATATTATCACCAGTTTCTACATCATCGTAAAGAGCACTTGCCTCTACCATATGGAATTGGAAAATCCAAGTCTTTTCGGGCTCTGTTTTACATTTGTTTCCGAACTGTTCAAGTTTGTGCCAAAGTGCTGCAAGTGCAGGGTCTGTGTAATCCTTAAACTTAACATCGCACATCGTCATGTTTGGAATATCAAAATTCATCTTGATGTCTATTGTAGTGCTGTCCGGAAGTGGAATAACATTATTAGCTTCAATAGACTCATTTCCGTTCTCGTCATAGCTATAGAACAGATATGATAATGAGGCTTTAGCAAATCCATCTCTGTCTTCTCCGGAGAGCCTGTTGTAAATGTCAGAAATCTGAAGTTTATGAATGTTAGCTTCTTCATTTCTATCTTTACGCGAACTTATTATAGCCTCAAGCTCTGCGTCATTATGGGCAGTAACAGACTTTGAAGCCTCAACAACATTGCCTTGTCTGCTTACCCCAGTCTCGGGAGCCTCTTCTTCCGAAGGGGTATCATCATAATGTTTTGATGCATAGTCAGAAAAGTCTGTAGGTAGGTCAAATCCGCCTGCATAGCCAGAGTTGTTACCTCCGTAATTTGGTTCTTCCGGTGTATAAGTGTTGTTAAAATTCTCGTTCTCCATTAAGAATCCTCCATCTTTTTTATTATATACCTATAAATTTATATAGGCATAGTTATCCCTTTTTCATAATTATATATGTAATTTTAATTCTAAAAAATGGTTAAATTTTGGAAGTTTGGCATTTCTACGCAAGTTTCCTCTCGAGAAAGAAAACTTTTTGCAAATGTTTCTTCTTATTATATACTGATAAAACGTATATTTTCTTATATTTAAAAAAATTTACCTTTTGTGATATTTCTTCACATATATTGATAAGAATCATATAAATCATTACCTATATAGTATATAGAAAGGATATTGGTATGAAAAAACAGTTTATGAATTTTCTTGAGAGACAATTTGGAGACGGTGAATGGATTATGCTTATTACTGCATTTCTTGTTCTTCCTCTTTTAATTAATTCTTTAAATGTAAACGCACAAGCACAAGAAATGTCTGAAGCAACATCTGGGCTTGTCTCAGCTGAAACTGTTTCGATTTCTGATTCCAGTTTTGTTCTTGTAGATAATTGTAATTTGTTTACAGAAAAGGAAGAAGAATTGATTTTACAGGCTCAATCAGATATCTATGAAGAAACAGGAGCGTTTGTTGATATATATGCGTGCGATTATGCTCAAATTTTAAAAGAAACTACTGGCATGTTATATCCTGATTACACGATTTGGGCTAACAAAAACGCTACCCCTGGTAGAATTACGGTATTATATACAGCCGAGGATTCTTTAAATTCTTCAGATAAAGATATAAGTGGTCATATTCGTTTTACAGGGGCTAATACAGTTGTTGGAAATAGTATCCTTGATAGACTTGATACTTATCACTATAAATATGATTATTTATATGAAGATAATATAAGTTATCTTGGATTTGATATTTATTATACACTTGAAAGTAAGGTTTTAGGAAAAGACGTAACAGATGTAATGGAAACATGGGCCGAAGGAACAGAAGGTCATATTTCTCCTTTATATGAATATACAACTGAAGAATCTGTAACAAAAGAAGAACCAGTAGTAGAAACGGTTGTGGAAACTGAAAAAGAAGTTCCAACAACAGATACTTCTACCTCAAAAAGTGGTCATCCTATTATGTTAGCAGTATTTCTTGGCCTTGTTCTTGGTATTGCTATTTCTGCCGCAATTATCAAAATATTTAAGGCGTGTGAAGATGAAAATGATTATTCATCTGATAATCAAAAGATAGCCGCAACGGCTTGTGGTAGCGCTATGGAAACAGAAAATACTGCTAAAAAAGTTAAAGAAACAGCTGTTATGATAGCAAAAAAACAGCCTGAAAAACCTGTAATTACTGCAGAAGAGAAAGAACTTAAGGCAAAATATAGTAAGTTTCTTGAAAGATTTGAAGCTCTTAAGGAATTTGCAAAAAATGAAAATATTGCTGAAACAAAACTTAGCCCTTTCACTATGGAGAATGGTATTATAGCACAGATTGAGAATGGTATCAGACTCTATCATAATGTAAGAATTGTTTCAGATGCAAATGACGAAGATGTTGTAAATATATATAAAACCGTAAAGAAAAATATTGAAAATGGATACGCCGCTATTGATGCTATTAAGGAAGATACTGAGAAATTCAGAAGTCTTGAACTTAAAAATTCTGAAAAAGCTCTTCAGGTTGTACTTGGACAGCACGGAATGGCAGCAAAACAATAATGGAGATGACAATGGATATGGAGACAGTTATGAGACTTTTAAAAGGTTTAATGATGTTAAGTGGAATTGTTATTCTTTGTGTATCAATGAAAATCGAAGCATTCGCTGGCGGAGAATCTTCTGTCCCAATACTTGATGATGTTGATGAAGTAAATTTATTTACAGACAAAGAAGAAGCTCTCATCAAAGAAGCTCAGCAAAAAGCTTACGAAGAAACAGGTATATATTTTGATATATATACACGAGCTCGTACCAAAGACAAAATTTGCTCTCAATCTGAAATTATGTATTCAGATATATTTAAGTCTGTAGATGAAGATGCAAAAGAATGCCGTGCTATCATCTTATTTTATAAGAACGAGGATGATGTTAACCTCAGAATAAAAAAAGATATAGATACGGGAGCAGAAAAATATAGCAATATCTATTCAGATATTTCTGCATACATCATGGGAGATAAAGAAAAACAATCCCTTTATGCAGATGGGACTTCTTATGCGGGATTTGAAGCATATTATGTATTGTGCTGTAAGATTTTGCAAATGGATGAAGATAGTGTAGTTGAGACCTGGAAAGCAGAAACAGAAGGCCGTATATTATATAATCGTTATCCTTTCAATACGATTGAAACAAGTACAACAACCCCTTCTAAAGTAAATGCTAAATCAATTCCAGAAAAAGATGAAGGGCCACAGGTCAGAAAGACTTCAACTAGCACAGTATTAGCTGTAGTGTTTGCTGTTGCTTTGCTGACAACTGTTACAATAACCGGAACTTATTTCTTTATAAAACGTCAGAGAAATAAAGAAAGACTTGCATAAAGCGAGGAACGATTATGGCAGAAACAAAATTAGAAAATATAGCAAAAGAATGTCTCTCAAATAACTCAGAACCATTTGTTATTGGTGAGGTTCCGGGAACAAACACTTATGACCCAAGTCGTTTATCTTTTGGGTATTCTTTAACACCAAAAGAGATAAGTGAATCTTTAGAACAACTCGCTAAAGAAAATAATATAACGGTTAAAGAACTTTTACAGGGAAACAAAGAAAAATAAATAATATAAAAATAGGTCTCACAGAAAGTTTGTGGGACCTATTATTTTTGGGTATAATTTAACAGAATTCTTCTGTCTCGAGAAAACACTCCAAAAGTAATAAAAAGTCTATTTTTATAATAAATTAGTACATATATATAAAGATAAAGGAGAATATTATGGAAACTGGATTTAGAAATAACTCAGCTTTTGGTGATGGTATCATTGAAGCTGATGATATAATTGCATATGAGATTTTTGAACTTGGAAATACTGATATATTAAAATATGTTCTTGAGAATTATAAACCTCAGAACTCTGATGACATGTTTCTTATCACTGATATAAAATCATATATTAAAGAGCTTGAAGAGAATGGCTGTGTAGATGACTTATATTTGTCAGAAAAAACTGCTTTTGCAAAGAAAATCGCAGAATATGTCGGACGCCAGAGCGGTATTGATGTCAAATATGCATTATGGCTATGTGATTCCAAAGACGATGTATTAGAAAATTACGGATGTGAATGGGATACAGAGGATGATATCTCAGAATATCCTAAAACATCCGCAATATTTTCATACCTTGGTTCAGAAGGCGGGCTTTATGGGTATAATGTGGACCCTTATACTTTAGAAGTGGAAAAATCCGCAGAAAGAGAAGCTTAACTTATATAATGTTTTTTACTTTTGTCGGATTTCCCGGAATATATTCTACAGTTATATGGTCTCCTACTGAATAAACAGCAGATGCTTTAAAACCTTTTATATCTACTTTGAATTCTCCAGTATATCTCTGCCCATCAACAATATATTCGTAAGTAACAGCTGTATCTTCTACTGCAGTTATTTTTCCGGTAACTGTATTTGAAGACGCATTTTTTGCGTATTCATCTGTAAAAAGATTTTCATGTACTTTTTCGCTATTTTCTGTATTATTTTTTGTATTTTGCACAACGTTGTGATTATATTCAGCTACTCTT
>JAEEGL010695837.1_pt1 | contig 90939 bp, 66 predicted proteins | sample 9134231 | NCBI WGS metagenome assembly JAEEGL01 (sample SAMN16246548, study PRJNA631951) | gut metagenome | biome: gut microbiome; feature: rumen; material: fiber-attached | host: Bos | place: Iran: Karaj | collected 2018-10 | reverse complement strand
CTCGTGCCTCCTCCCCTGGCCTTCGACGTGCTCGAAGCAGTCGAGAAGAAGCTCCCCGGCTTCCCCATCGTGCTCCACGGCTCCAGCTCCGTGCCCCAGGAAGAAGTCGACATCATCAACGCCAACGGTGGCGCCCTCAAGGCTGCCGTAGGCATCCCCGAAGAACAGCTCCGCAAGGCCGCCAAGAGCGCCGTCTGCAAGATTAACATCGATAGCGACAGCCGTCTGGCCATGACCGCCGCCATCCGCAAACACATGGCAGAGCATCCCGACCACTTCGACCCCCGCCAGTATCTCAAACCCGCCCGCGAGAGCATGAAGAAGATGTACATCCACAAGATTGTCAACGTACTGGGCAGCAACGACAAGCTCTAATCAGTACCGCAATCCCATCCCCAAAACGCACTCTCCCCACCGAGAGTGCGTTTCTTTTAACCCCCAAAGCTTCCGCCAAACCCAGTCAGACCAGTCTGACTAGTCCGACCAGTCCGACTAGTCCGAAAAACTCCCACCCTCCCTTTCAGGTAAACAGTGGGTCCGCACAAGGTTCGCTATTTCAACGCTACTTCAACGGTATTTCTACGCTTTTGAAGCGTAGAAATACCGTTAATTTGGTGTGGGTCAAGCGTTAAAGTATCGAACTCACAGCAAATCGGAGGCTAAGTTACACTATGACCGATTTGGGATAAAAGCAACATGGGGCTGATTCCTCTCGGTAGCTACCCCATGTTTGATAATTGTTATTCAGCACCATGCGAGGCTGCTGGGATGGGGACTATCACCAGCTCACTTCCCCTCGGCAAAGACCCGGTATAATGATTCTTCCAATACTTGTCGGACTGGTCCGACTGGTCTGACTAGTCCGACTGGTCGGACGGGTCGGGCGAGGGGGCGGGAGGCAACATGCAGGTTGTCAGGTTGGTGTTCTATTATTTTGATTGAAAAGGGCAATGTGTGAAAAAATAATCGTATCTTTGCATTTTTAAATTAGTATTATCCAACGCCGCAACTGTGTCAGGCTACGGTGACGGAGATAAAAAGCAAATAGAAGAGTCCAGTTGTTTAAACTTTATTAATATCCGTTAAAACAGTGTCACATTTTACACTATTGTGTGTTATATGGTTGTCGGGCACAGGCCTGAACGGTAACATAACAGTAAAATAACATTAAAATCAAAATGAAAAGAATCTGCTCTTTAACATTCATGATTGCACTGACATTGATGTGTGCAGGACAGACCCTTATGTCCTCGCGGATGAACCGGTGGACGGGCGTGGAAATAACGGGAGGCGTCACGGGATGGGCTACCGCGCAGCGGGATTTCTATTACTACAATGGTTCCCAAAGAGAATACGCCACCAACTACCGGCAACGGGTTATGAATATCTCTTACGGGATGCAACTTTGGCGGACCCTCGAGCTGGACGACTTCTGGCGCATACGCTATGGCGCCCAGATTCTATATGGGGAACAGTATTTCAATCTCAGTTTCCACAACGGCAACACGGGGCAGGCGTTCGACATAGAGGGGCACGAGAGCTACCTGATGGCGGGGCTGAGCTTGATGGCCGGGTGCCAGCTGTTGCCCAATCTGGGCATATACGTGGGGCCGGAATTCTCCACCCATCAGAACCCCAACCGGATAAGGCTGTTTGGGAGCGAGAACTATATTGGGCCGCGGATGGTGGTGCAATACAACGTGACCGAAGAGCTGTTCGTGACATTAGAGACCTCGTGGGGATTGCTCAACAACAACCGATTTCATTTCTCCGACAACAAAATATACACTGCCGACACTCCCACAGGAGAGCTCACCTACTATGGCGAAAAACGGAAAGGAGTACCCTTCGCGCTCGTGCTGGGATTGGGATATATGTGGGACTGACTTTCGCGGACGGTTGCACCCATCGTCCGCTTGCCCACAGCCTGAAACTACCGAACAAAAACAACCGATACTATTATAATTATTACAAATAACAACACATGAAGAAAATAGCATTATACCTGATTGCTACAATTGCAGCACTTGCTCTTGCAGCCCAAGGCAACGGAACCATGAGCATACGCTACGGCTCGAAAGTGAAGAAATTCGACTACCAGATGGCCCACTCGTGCCGCATTGCGGCGGAGCGGAACGGCGAGCTATACATGGTGACGCAGAGCACCAAAAAGATTTTGGGCAACCCGATTCCGACGGGGCTGCAGCTGGTGGTGACCGACACGAACCTGAATGTGCTGAGGACGCTGCAGATAGCTGACAAGATGATATGGGAAGCCCAAGCGGTGAACTATGTGGACGGCAAGGTGTATGTGCTTTGCCACATGGGGCCGCTGTATATGAGGCAGGAGATAGACCCCATAAGCATGACAAAAGTGAAAGAGGAGAGAGTGGCGCTGTTCGAGGGGGGAGAAAACGACAACTTCTACGATTTTGTGTCGCAGTCGGAGAACCGCGACTTCTGCGCGCTGGTGGGGGTGACCGTATCCAACACGGCCAACGAATACAACCAGAAGCAATACTTGCTGGACGACAAATTCAACATACTTTGGGAGAAGAAGTACGATGCCTCGCTGCTGACCGGGGTCGTAGTGACCGACGAGGGAGTGGTGTACACTATGGGGTCGCACTACAACCCCACGACACAGGAGACCAGCTTTATAGTGTCGGAACTGGACGTTGACAAAGAGCGCACGCTGGTGGAGAGTAAACACATGGGAATGGTGGACTACACCGTACCGCTCAATGCGAAGAACGGCATTGTGGTGGGAGCGGGTTACATCAAATCGCCCAAATCGAAAAAGAACGACCTTTACGACAGCTATTTCGGCGTTGCATTCAACACACGCACACAGCAGCTGAGTACTTCGGTCCAACCCATCACAAGCGACGAGCTGAACGTGCTGGGCAACAAGAACAACAACCGAACCAACAGCGAAGGTGTAGCGGACGCACTGATAGTGTCGGCCAAACAGAAGACCCAATTCGGCGGGGTGCTGGTGCTGCAACGTTCGTGGAGCGTAACGCGATGCAACAACAAAACGGGATGCACGACCACAGTATACGTGATGGGAACGCTGGCCTTCGGAGTTGACACCACAGGGGCAATTGTGTGGCACAAACCCTTCCGCACCAATACGCAAAGCGGCCAGGACAACTTTATCAATGTTCAAACCGCTTCCATCGGCGACAACTTCTACCTCATTCAGCCCGAACACAAGCGTGCCCCCGAAACATACGATATTTCCAAAGCCACATGGCTGGTGCCCATATACCGCAAACACGCCGACGCGCTGTACAAGGTTGACAAGGACGGTAATGTGGAGAAATTGTTGGGGCTGAGCAAGGAGAAAGGCTCGATGATGGGACGGCTGCACAAAAGAGACAACGGGAAATATTATGCCATACGTTGCACTATGACCAAAAGTTTGATGTGTTATGTTGAATTGTAAACGGTTGGTTCTGCTTATAGTGCTATGGGTGGCTGCCTCGGCGGCCGCCCAGCAGCTGTATATGCCCAACAGTTTTCACGGTCTGGAGTCGGAGGGCGAAATACCCGCCGACCTGAAAAAGTCGCTACGCGAACTCTATAACGAGGACAAGCAGCGGATGCGCGACTACAACGACGGCCGGCTGAAGAACCGCGATATGGTGCTGGCAGTTTCATACAACATCAACCGGCTCACCTCCAACGGCCGCATACTGTATGGCGACCCCATCACCAAAACCATAGAGCGCATAGCCGACACACTGCTGAAAGACTATCCCGAACTGCGCGGACAGCTGCGGTTCTACACGGTGAAAAGCGCGTCGGTCAATGCCTTCGCCACCGGGCAGGGGATGATATTTGTGAATCTGGGGTTGGTGGCACAAGTGGAGAACGAGGCACAACTGGCATTCGTCATAGGTCACGAAATAATACACTACTACCGCAAACACACGTGGGAGGAGGTGTCGCGCAACAGGCAGCGTGCCAGTTCGCCGGAGCAGCAGATGCAGCATTTCCTGCGCTACCACCACCGCTCGCGCGAGATGGAGAACGAAGCCGACAGCCTGGGGCTGACCCTCTTCTACATCAACAGCCCGTACGACAAGCGGGTGAGCGAGGGGATATTCGACGTGCTGCAATTTGCCGACCAGCCGTTCGGGCAAGTGGAGATAACGCGGCAATTGTTCGACAGTCCCTACTACAAACTGCCCGACAGTTATTTCCTGGACCAGGTGACGCCCGTCACCCCACGCGACTACTATAACGACACGCTGAGTACCCACCCCGACCTGCAAAGCCGCAGGAAGCACACCTCCCACATCCTGCAGGACGCACAGGGAGGGGAAGCCTATGTGCTCACCACCCCGGAGCAATTCGAGCAGCTACGCCTGCTGGCCAGAATGGAATGCATACGGCAGGATTTGATATACGGGCAATACACCCGCGCCTACTATAATTGCCTGGTGTTGCTTCAGCAATATGCCGACAACCCCTTCCTTATCTCAGCCAAGGCGCAAGCACTTTACGGATTGGCCAAACAGAAGACCTATACGGGCACTATGGCTGTGGAGCCTTATGAGGCTTTTGAGGGCGAGATACAGCAACTGTACCACCTGTTCGGGAAGCTGAAAGCCGACGAGGCCTCCCTACTGGCTACGCGCGAGTTGTGGGCTGCCCACAAAAAACTGCCCACCGACGGGTATATAGAGCACATGTGCCAAGACATGCTGCAATTGCTCTACAGCAAACACGCCATGAATCCGAAGGATTTTGCCACCACGTTCGACACTGCTGCAAGTCGTCCCGCCGCCGACAGCAGTTCGACCCCGGAAGGGAAATACGCTCGTTTCAAGCAAAAGCAGCACACCGCCAGCAGCACCTTCAACCCCAAGTACGCTTTCACAGACCTGCTGCAACAGGACACCGCCTTCAGCCGCTGGCTCAACCAATATATGACTGCCGCGAACCCCGCGAGGGTCGGCCCGTCGTCGGACAAGGGAGTGTTTCTCTTCGCCCCGGGCTATTTTGTCACCGACCTAAAAGACGGCGGCATAAAATACCGCAAATCAGACCATCAGGAAGAACTTCTGCCCACGATGGTGGCCCAGGCCGCCAAGGGAAACAACCTGACTACTACCGATTTCTCCGACCCCACCCTGCGGCAACACTCCGATGCCCAGTTCTACAACGACTTTGTGGCATTGAACGAGTGGACCAACGAGTTTTGGCAAACCCGGGGCGCTGTACCCAAGTGTATGTCCACACAGCCGCAAATGGACCAGCTGATTGCGCGCTATGGGGCCGACAAGCTGAGCCTGAATATGGTGGCCAACGCCGAATACTATCAAAAGGTCTCAGCCCTCACAGGTATAGGAGCCATGATGTTCGGCACCATGCTATTTCCGCTCATGCCCCTGACCATCAATTTCCTCGCCTCGAACAAGGAAATGACCACCACCTATAACTACTTTATTGACACCCGCTCGGGGCGCGTGCTCGACAAAAACGACAACATCATCAACTACCGCGATTCGAAAGCCTTGGTCACTAACTCCATATACTCCAACATCTACAAAGGTATGAACGGGAGGGCACCTATTGGTTATATGGGCAAACGGCTCTCGGTCAGCGTCAACGGGGCATTGGATTTCCCATTACTGAAACTATTGTATTTCGACCGCATATCCAGGGCAGTGGAATTCCGTCCGGCACTCAATGTGGAGTACACCCTGAACAAGACCAAGTCTGTTTCGCTTTGGTGCGACTACCTGCCCACCCGGATGTGGGTAGAATCGAACCCGGACGAATTGATAGCGAACATGACTGACCTCTTCCTCACCTGGCGGCATTACCTAAACGGCAACACCGCACCCCTCGGCCCTTATTGGGGTTTCGGTGCCACATTGAGCCACGTGGCCCTCTCCACCCAGGAGCAGGCAAATGGCAGCCAGCTGACCTTGAGGTATCTGAAAAATCATTACCTCATTCCCGGACTGCAGATAGAATTTGGCCGCAACTATATATTCGGCAACAAAATAGTGTTCAACTATGGTGCCCGATACACCCTCACCCTTGCCAACCCCATCAAACCCGAATGGAACAACACAAACATCGGCTCCACCAGCCGACAGGAAATGAACGAAACCCGCACCCGCAGGTCGCTTTATGGCAACATCTGGATGACTAATCTTTTTGTATTCAGTCTGGGTGTCGGTTTACTGCCACTATGAGAAAAATGATACAACACAAATAATTGCAATACCTAGTCACTACCCATGATAAAGATACACGGAGCTAAAGTAAACAATTTGAAAAACATATCGGTCGATATACCCCAAGGGAAACTGGTGGTAATCACCGGACTGAGTGGGTCGGGCAAGTCGAGTCTGGCCTTCGACACGCTCTATGCCGAAGGACAACGCCGGTATGTGGAAAGTCTCTCCTCGTATGCACGACAGTTTTTGGGGCGTATGGCCAAGCCCGAAGTAGACCTGATTGAGAACATCGCCCCGGCGGTGGCCATAGAACAGAAGGTCAACACCAGCAACCCACGTTCCACCGTAGGTACATCCACCGAGCTGTATGAGTATCTTAAACTGATGTTTGCACGCATCGGGCGTACGTTTTCGCCCATTTCAGGAGTGGAGGTGAAAAGGCACTCCGTCAGCGATGTGGTCGACTATGTATACTCGTTCAAACCCGACACCAAGGTGACGCTCTACGCCCCCCTCGCCTTCAGCAAGGAGCACCCACTCAGACCGCAGCTGGAGATGCTGCATCAGGAAGGATTTGTGCGCATAGCCGTGAAGGGCACCATTGTCCGCATAGAGGACTGGCTGGCGTCGGGAGCCGAGGAGGAAGAGACGCTCCTGCTGGTGGACCGCATACAAGTGCATCCCGATGACGATGACCAGCATGCCCGCATCGCCGAGTCGGTGCAGACAGCATTTTTTGAGGGTCGCGGGGGCTGCATAGTGCATTGCGTGGTGGACGGAAACACCGTTGAGCAAAGTTTCTCCAACCGTTTTGAGGCCGACGGCATCACCTTCGAGAAACCCAACCCCAACTTCTTCAGTTTCAACAACCCCTATGGTGCATGTCCCACCTGTCAGGGTTATGGATCCGTGATGGGTATAGACGAAAACATGGTTGTGCCCAACAAATCGCGTTCCATATTTGACGACGCGGTGGTGTGCTGGCGGGGCGAGAAGATGTGCGAGTGGAAAAACCTCTTTATACGGCAGGCCGCCAAGTTGGACTTCCCCATCCACACCCCCTACTGTGACCTGACCCAGGCGCAGCGCGACATTCTGTGGCACGGGAGCGGCGCGTGGGAAGGGATTGACGGCTTCTTCAAATGGCTGGAAACCCAAGCCTACAAAATACAATACCGGGTGATGCTTTCGCGCTACAAGGGCAAAACCACCTGTCCCGACTGTAGGGGCACACGGCTACGCAAAGATGCCTCATACGTCAAGGTGTGCGGCCGCTCTATCACCGATTTGCTGCAGATGCCCGTGAGCGACTTTGCCGAATGGCTCAAAGATATCAGCACCCAGCCCGACGCCAACGACGGGCTGCACCTCACCGCCCACGAACACGAGGTGGTGAGGCGCCTGCTCACCGAGCTACACAACCGCGTAGGCTACCTGTTGGACGTGGGGCTGGGCTACCTCTCGCTCAACCGACTCTCCAACACGCTGAGCGGAGGCGAGTCGCAACGCATCAATCTAGCCACCTCACTGGGCAGCTCGCTGGTGGGCAGTATGTATATACTCGACGAGCCATCCATCGGTCTGCACTCGCGCGACACCGACCGCCTGATCAAGGTACTGAAACAGCTGCGCGACCTGGGAAACACGGTGATAGTGGTGGAACACGACGAGGACATCATGCGAGCCGCCGACTACATCATAGACATCGGTCCGGGTGCAGGCCGCATGGGGGGCGAAGTGGTGTTTGCTGGCACCCCACAGCAGATGGTTTCGCAGATGCCTCAGCAGTCGCTCACCGCCCAGTATCTGCTGGGCAAAATGGAAATAGCCGTACCCGCCTCGCGCCGCCCATGGCGCGACCGTATCACTGTGCACGGTGCCTACTGCAACAACCTGCAACACGTTGATGTAGATTTCCCCCTCGGGGTGCTCACCGTAGTGACGGGAGTGAGCGGCTCGGGCAAAACGTCGCTTGTGCGCCATGTGCTGTGCGACGTGCTTCAGAAACGATTTGAAGGGGCGGAGGACTATGTGGGCAACTGTGTAGACATAACGGGCGACCTAAGCCGCATCAGCAGCCTCGAGCTGGTGGACCAAAACCCCATCGGACGCTCCACCCGCAGCAATCCCGCCACCTATATGAAGGCATACGACGAAATACGCCAGCTCTATGCCCAGCAGCCGCTTGCCAAAGCAAGAGGTTACAAACCCGGATACTTCTCGTTCAACACCGAAGGGGGGCGTTGCGAGGTATGCGAGGGCGAAGGCTACGTGACAATAGGCATGCAGTTTATGGCCGATGTGCATCTGGTATGCGAAGAGTGTCACGGCACACGCTTCAAAGAGGAAACCCTCGAAGTGCTGTACAATGGCAAAAACATCTCAGAAGTGCTTGATATGACAGTGAACCAGGCAGTGGAGTTTTTCGAGGGGCAGCAGTCTATTCTCGACCGTCTCAAACCCCTGCAGGACGTAGGCTTGGGATACCTCAAACTGGGTCAGTCGTCTAGTTCCTTGAGCGGTGGCGAGGCACAGCGTGTAAAACTGGCATCTTTCTTGGTGCGTGGCGAGGGTGGAAAGCCCAAACTTTTTGTGTTCGACGAGCCCTCCACGGGACTTCATTTCCACGATATCCAAAAGCTCATCAACTCGTTCAACTATCTCATTGAACGCGGCCACAGCATTATTGTCATCGAGCACCACCACGACATCATCAAGGTGGCCGACTGGGTGATAGACATGGGACCCGAGGGCGGACGCGACGGAGGCCGTGTGGTGTTTGCCGGCACTCCCGAGCAGCTTGTCCAAAACCAAGAATCATACACCGCCCGTTTCCTACGCGACAAACTGCCTCAAGCGGCCAAACAGGTACAAACCACAAACAAATCAAAAAACAAAAAATCTTAAACACATATATTTCTTATGAACTCCGATACAATCAAAAAAATCCGCCGCACGGCAAACTGGGGTCTCTATGGCTCCATAGCATTCATTTTGTTGGCAATTGCCTTCCATTTCTCTCCTTGGACCATCCGCCAGACGCAGACCGTGAGCCGCTGGATGCTCATAGCCGGCACCATATTGGCAGTGCTGGCTGTGGTGATGGTACTGATGACCATCCGCAAAAACACGCCACGTCTGAGGCAGCTGGACAGTCTCGAGGAGAAACTCAAAGGCTACGCCGCCCATATTTCCAACATCTACACCGGTTCAGCCACGATTATCTTGATCGAGACAGCGCTCATCGTGCTCATGTCCGACACTTCTCTGCTCATGATTACCATCCTGCTGGTGCTCATCCTCTTCCTGTCATATCCCAATATGTACAAGATGAAAAACGACCTCGGACTCACTGACGAGGAGATGAAATCGCTGTTCGGCTCCGCCTATATTGCCGATACTCCCGACGCCCAACCCGATTTGGATACCGCCGATGCCCTTCTGGAACGCGACAGCGAGCAATCGCAAGACACCGCCGACAACAATCAAGAGTAACGATATGAGTACTATAGCAGCCATCTCTACCCCTCACGGTGTGGGCGGCATTGCCGTAGTGCGGCTTTCCGGCGCCGACGCATTCACTATTGCCGCCAAGCATCTGCAACTGCCCCACACCGGGCGCGACATGGGCCTCTCCCTGTTCCGCCACAACGATGATATACTGGACGAGGTGGTGGTGTCCCTCTTTCATTCCCCCCACTCCTATACCGGCGAAGACGTGGTGGAAATATCGTGTCACGGCTCGCTCTTTGTGCAGCAGGCCATTCTGCAAACCCTGATAGACAGCGGCGCACGGCTGGCAGAGCCCGGCGAATTCACCCGCCGTGCGTTTCTCAACGGAAAACTCAACCTCTCGCAGGCCGAGGCGGTGGCCGACCTCATCGACTCCACCAATGCTGCAGCACATAGTCTTGCCGTCAGCCAACTGAGGGGTGGGTATGCCAAGGAGTTGGAACAATTGCGGCAGCAACTTGTAGACCTCACCGCACTGCTGGAGCTGGAACTCGATTTTAGCGACGAAGACGTGGAGTTTGCCGACCGCAGCAGCCTCCATTCGCTCGCTTCGCAGATTTACACCCGAGTCACCGCTTTGCGGGAGTCGTTCCACATGGGCAATGCCCTCAAGCGCGGCATCCCCGTCGCCATTATCGGCCGTCCCAATGCGGGAAAGTCCTCCCTCCTCAACGCCCTGCTGCACGACAGCCGCGCCATCGTCAGCGACATCCCCGGCACCACACGCGACACCATCGAAGAGACCTTTGTCATCGAAGGCACCCCCTTCCGCATCATCGACACCGCAGGACTGCGCCACAGCGACGACCCTATTGAACACCTCGGCATTCAGCGCACCATCGCAACCGTAGTACAGGCCGACATCATCCTCTATGTCCTCGACTCCACTCAGCCCTTCGCCCAAGCCCTCGACGACCTGCAGGAGTTGCAAGACATCCGAACCTTCAAAGACAAGCACCTCTTCATTGTCAACAATAAGATAGACCTTGTCCCGGAGACCCTGACAGCCCCCTATCGCACATTCCCCATCTCTGCTAAAGAAGGCACGGGCCTCGACGCCCTCACGTCAGCATTGGCCAAGGCAGCGCAAACCGACCTGGCGCAGGCTCCCGATGTAATGCTCACCAACGTGCGCCACTATGATGCCCTCGGCCATGTGGAACAGGCGTTGCTGCATGTAGCCAAGGGACTTGCAGACCAACTGCCCGCCGACCTTGTGGTCATCGACCTCCGCGACGCCCTCCACCACCTCGGCACCATCACCGGCCAAGTCACCTCCGACGAAGTCCTCGGCACAATCTTCTCCCGTTTCTGTATCGGAAAATAGCCCCCACACTACCGACTGCCCCCGGCAATCTGTAGCAAACGGTCGCGCATATTCTGTTCCGCTGGCAGGAGACTTTTAAAATAATACTCTGCATCCTTCACCGGAAGAAAATACCATATATTCTTCTCCATACGACTGCGCTTCTTCTCCAGGTCGAAAGAATGAAGTATCTTCGCTGCCTCTTCCGGGCGGTTCTCAAACAAATACATCTGCGCTAGATTAAAATAGGAACGGCTGTAATCAGGGCTTATATAGATAGCCTGTTCCAATAGCACTGCAGCCGAGTCGGTCTCGTGCCTTTCTGTATACAACACCCTCGCCACATCGTTCAACACCTGCTTGTCGTATGGGCTGTCATGCATCGCCTTACGGAAAACCGCAAGTGCAGGTTTTCGCTGATATTCACACGCCATCGCCTCATAATAAGCAAAAGGCACCCCGTCGGAAGCAAGCGTTGCGACAACTGTCTGGGCCTCATGTGCCCGTTTCTCCACCAATCTCCACTGCATCGTATGTATTCCGTTCACAATATCACCCAAACAACGTTCACTACGCCAACGTCCCCATGCCAACAATGCCACCATTAGCGACAAACCTATCACCACAACGCAAAAGTATCTCTTTCCCCTATACAATAAAGGGGCACAACCTTTCACACTCAGTGCACAAACGCTACCCACCACAACCGAAATCCACAACAGCAACTCCATACGCTCGAAAGGAAAATCAAAAAAAACAAAAGCCGCCACCCCGCACAATCCTGCCAATCCCGGCAGCATAAGTCTTCTCCTCCTTCCACCCCTGCATACACCTCCGACAGCCGACACCGCCACGCCCGCCAATGCCAACGACAACAGCAGCAAACCAACGCCGCCTGTCTCCGACAAAATAGCAAGATACTCATTGTGGGGTCGCACAAAACGGAAATCAAGCGCATCAATTGAAAAAACATCCCTCACCGACACTTCCGGATGACACACCTTCCAATTCCCTGCCCCGCATCCTGCTATCGGCTTCCGCTCCACCATCCGAAATGTCATCTGCCATAAAGCACGGCGTTCGCATATCGACACCGATGAGCGGATGCCACCCGAGTCCTGTTCAACCTCAACGGGACCTTTGGAAATAACAGCGGCTCCCGCCACCGGAATACAGGCTATCAACAATGCTACAGCCACCGTTACAACCACCCAACGCCTACTGCCACACTCTGCAATTCGCCTCACGAAAGCCATTTTCGACAACCAAGCCAAAAGAATCCAGCAACCAACACCGGCCACAAGTGCAACCAACACCGCACGGGCCAGAAGAAAACATTCCACCACCAACAACACCGACGACAGCACTACATAGAACCATCGTCCTCGTCTTATCTTTAGCCCCAACCTCATGGCCGGAAACACCGCCAACAGCACAAGCAACATGGCAAAAGTTCCCTTATGCGTAAACAACGAGACAACCGCATATCGGTTCGACCAAGAAAAATCCGGAATAGAAAACAACTGCCATACCGCAGCCGACAATGCCAACAAAGCGACTATTGCCGAACACCTTGCCAGCAAAACAACCCCACGCACCGGATACCTGCCCACCAACACAAACGTCACACATCCCGTCATGGCTGCCAACAGCCACCGCGCTGCTGCACACAATGCCTCGGCTCTATTCACCGCCCACAGTACAGAAAGAAACTGCCATACCACAAAACAGAGCATCGAAACAAACGTCAATATCTCACCCTCGTTCAATCCCCGCAACCATATTTCCCCCTTGCGGCGCCGTGTCGGCATCGCCATTGCACAACACACCACCCCGGCCAGCAACACCGCCCAACACATCATCCGGGGAGTGTTGGAAATATCGCCAATGGTGTGGTCAAAGACAAGCGTCGATGCCACCAAGGCCACAGCCACAAATGCCCCTAAAAAACGCACACTAATGCACAATTAACTTCATCGTGCGGGAACCTTCCGCAGCCTCCACGCGGACAAGATAAATGCCCCGGGGCAATCCTCTCAATTCAAACCGCTGCCCTGAGGAAAAAGCCACATTTGTCTGATGCCGCACACAAACCGTTCCGTCAATCCCGTACACCGAAACCTCAACACTGCCCTGTATTCCAGCCACCGTCAACACCGTTCTGCCGTCGCTTGCAGGATTGGGGGATAAACGGCAATCCAACTTAGAGGTCACCGGAACGAAGCCAGTTTTCCGTTCAAAAATAGGCACCATCGAAGTGGCAGAGTTAAATGCATATCCAAAGAATCGGTAGTAAGTCGATGAATTGCTGGAAAAAACCTGCAACTCATCCACACGGTCCACATTATTCACATACAAATGTGTAAGCATACTCTCCTGACCCGGCAGAAAGTCATACGAAGCCACAAATCCTGGAATCAAATAGTCGGTCGTACCGCAAAGGTCCTCCTCCGGATATTCCGTTTTATACACAGAACCCGACCCTGTACCCGTGCAGGTGATAACAACAGGGATGTCATCCATGTCGTTCAACATAAACACAGGTTGTATCGATGTAGCAGTGTTCGGAGAAAAAGAGAAATAATACTGTGACACGGAAGAACCGCTGCCATCCCATACAACATCAGCCATTCGATCCACATTATTCACATAAAGATTCGTCAAATCGCTATCCCAACGGGGCTGAATCGAAAACAGTACCTGTTGGTTGTGATAATACTGGGTCAGCTCCCCGCACAAGTCCCTGTCGCCCGTGGCCGTAGTGTACACGCTGCCGCCACCATTTCCTACACATTCAATATACACATTGTAACTCTGAGCATTCATCTCAACCAACGGCACAACCGCGAAAAACATAACTAAAATACTAAATTTCAATTTCATACGGCAATATTTTAATAATAATACATTTTACAAATATACAAAAAAGACTCAACAATACAAAAAAACATTCTTCATGTATGGAACTTCCACGAATCCAGCACTCCAAATTTTTATTCCAAATCGGTCATTAGGACCTGGATAAGAGAGAAAGTATATACACGTCGGTCTAATGACCGATTTGGGATAAGGATAATTCGTCCAGAAACTGCTGTCGGGTCGGGACTGCCTTTCAGGCAAACAGAGAGTCCACCCAAGGTTCGCTATTTCAACAGTACTTCAACACTATTTCGACACTTTTGAAGCGTAGAAATAGTGTTAATATAGTGTGGCTCAAACGTTAGCGTATCGAACTCATGGCGAATCGGAGGCTATGTTACACTGTGGCCGATTGGTTCCGCCTACTGACCATCAAAGTTTTTCCCCATATATCGTAAAAAATGTGTACCTTTGCAAATGTGTTACAAAACATCTGACTGACAGAAAAACACAACACATCAGCACTTTGAAAACACAACACACCATCAGGGTCAGCCTTATGTCAAGGCTGCCAAGAGGGAATCACGTGAAAACCGTGAGCTGTCGCGCAACTGTAATTACGCTGCTGAATGGCAGAAACAACGTCATTGGGGGGACAAACCCTGAGAAGACTTCTGCCACGAGGCGATAAGCCAGGAGACCTGCCCATGATGATTCGGCAATGCTTTCGCGTCCAAGGGCGTTTGTCGAGCGGCTACCCAGTGCCTCAGCTGATTCCTATCCGGCACACCTGCTGTACTCCCATACCCTTTCCTTTCACAAAAGACCGTTTGCAACGCCCCCAAGAAAATGACAAAAAATAGATAATAAACTATGAACTGGAAAGAAGACTACAAAAGGAAAGTATCCAAGCCTGAAGATGCCATTTACGACATCCGCGACGGCCAATGCGTGGTGATGGGCCATGCAGCGGCAGCGCCGCGACTGATTCAGCAAACACTGGCCGACCATTGCGAAGACTACAACGACGTGCTCATCTTTCACATGACCACCCTTGGCGACAACCCCTGCTACAAGCCATGCTGCTACGGTCATTTTCGTCATGTGAGCAACTTCCTCTCGGCCAATTCACGCGAAGTCGTTGAGCGGCGTGAGGGAGACTTTTTCCCCGCCTATTTCAAGGATGTGCCCTCTATGATAGGTAGCGACATCCCCTGCGATGTGGCCGTGTTCCAAGCCACTCCGCCCAACGAGGAAGGCTACTGCTCGCTCGGTGTGAGCTGCGACTATGCCAAAGCCGCTATCCGCGCAGCCAAGACTGTCATTGTCGAGACCAACGAGATGATGCCCTTCACCTACGGCGACACCATGATTCATGTCTCCCAAATCGACCATATCATCCCCTGCTCCTACCCCCTACAGGAACTGCTGTTACCTCCTCCAGGCGACGTGGAACTGGCCATCGGGCAGCATTGTGCCTCGCTTGTGGCCAACGGCTCCACCCTGCAGCTGGGCATCGGTGCCATACCCGACGCGGTCCTGCAGGCTCTCACCGACAAAAAAGACCTCGGCATCCATAGCGAGATGTTCTCCAACGGCGTAATGGAACTTATGCGCAGCGGCGTCATCAACGGCCGCCGCAAGACCCTCCATCGCGGCAAGGCTGTTGTGACATTCATCATGGGCTCAAAAGAGTTATACGACTTCGTCGACCAAAACCCCGACATCGAATTCCATCCCGTTGACTACGTCAACAGTCCACTCATCATCGCCAAAAACGAACGCATGATCTCAATCAACTCGTGCCTCGAAGTCGACCTCCAGGGACAGGTAGCCAGCGAAACCATAGGCATGCGGCAGTACAGCGGCATCGGTGGACAGGTGGACTTCATCCGCGGGGCATCACTCGCCCGCGAGGGCAAAGCCATCATTGCTATGCCCAGCACTGCAGCCGGAGGCACCATCTCGCGCATCAAACCCTTCCTCACCGAAGGTGCCGCCGTCAGCACCTCGCGAAACGACGTGGACTACATCGTAACCGAATACGGCATCGCACGCCTCAAAGGCCGCACCCTGCAACACCGCGCTGAAGACCTCATCCACATTGCTCATCCCGACTTCCGCCCACAACTGATTGAAGAATACGAACGCCGATTCCACTGCAGCTACCCTGAATAAACTTACTTATCCAACTTTTTTTTGTATCTTTGCCTTTTGAACAAAAAAACACACTTATGCTGCAACTGCAATATATAAAGGAACATACAGAGGAAATCATCGAACGCCTCAAGATTAAGAACGTACAAAACGTAGAAGAACGCATCGCCGAGATTATTGCCCTCGACGAAAAACGCCGCGCCCTCCAACAGAAATCCGACGCCTTAAAAGCCGAACAGAACGCTATCGCCAAGGAGATTGGCATGCTCTTCAAACAAGGCAAACGCGACGAGGCCGAAGCCAAGAAAGCCCTCACCGCCGACCTCAAGGCTCAGGAGAAAGAACTTGACGAGCAGCAAGCCGCTGTCGACGCCGACCTCAACGCCAAACTCATCTCCCTGCCCAACGCACCACATATCACGGTTCCCAAAGGCAAGAACGAAGCCGACAACGTCGTCGTGGCCGAATTCGGCACCAAACCCAACTTGCCCGAAGGGGCACTGCCCCACTGGGAGCTCTGCGCCAAATACAACATCGTTGACTTTGAGCTGGGCAACAAAATCACCGGAGCCGGTTTCCCCGTATATAAAGGCAAAGGTGCACGCCTGCAACGCGCCCTTATCGACTTCTTCCTCGACCAAGCCACTGCCGCCGGATATGTAGAGATTATGCCTCCGCTGATGGTCAACGAAGCCTCCGGCCTCGGCACCGGCCAGCTGCCCGACAAAGAGGGACAGATGTATGCCATACCCCTCGACGGATTCTATATGATTCCCACTGCCGAAGTGCCTATCACCAACCTCTACCGCAACGTCATCGTCAGTCCCGACCAATTCCCCATCAAGCATGCGGGTTATTCCGAGTGCTTCCGCCGCGAGGCCGGCAGCTACGGCAAGGACGTGCGCGGACTGAACCGCCTTCACGAGTTCAGCAAAGTGGAAATCGTTGTCATTGAGCACCCCGACCGCAGCTACGACACCCTCGAGGACATGAAACGCCACGTGGGCGGACTGCTTGACAAACTGGGGCTCCCCTACCACATCCTCAAACTCTGCGGTGGCGACATCAGCTTCACCTCGGCCATGACCTTCGACTTCGAAGTGTGGAGCGCCGCACAGCAGAAATGGCTCGAGGTCTCTTCGGTCTCCAACTTCGAGACCTTCCAGGCCAACCGCATGAAACTGCGTTTCAAGGACACCGACGGCAAGACCAAACTGTGCCACACCCTCAACGGCAGCGCCCTCGCCCTGCCCCGCATTGTGGCCGCCCTGCTGGAGAACTTCCAAACCCCAGACGGCATAATCATGCCCGAATGCCTGCGTCCCTACCTCGGTTTCGACAAGATAAACTAACCCCCGCACATACTTTCTTATACAGAAATATATAAAAATCAAGGCCGGACACTCAACGCGAGATGTCCGGCCTAATCGTTTAGCCCTATCGGCTCACAAGTTTATCGGCATAAAACAACGTACAGTACCCCTATCGGACTAAAAGCCAATCTACAGATAGTCCTCTGTGCGGCTATCGCGACACAAGTTTATACCGACCACCCAAATCGGGGTCATCGTATATGTTGAGATAGACATTACCCTCTTCGTCTGTCACGAAATCAATGCGGTGGAAATCACCCTCAAAAAAGTCCGACAAGATAGTATACCCTAATCGGTCGCCAACCAACTTATACTTATAGTCGGTCTTAATCTTATACCCGTTCTTGTTTGTAGTGGTCTTCAGTGTACCAAACTCCGAAATCTCCAGCGTGTAGCTCGACACCTCCACCGGCTCCCATTTGCCAATCACTGAGTCGGTATAATCCACATTCTTTTTCGCCTTCACGGCATAGCGCGGTGCGGTGGCCTCGGCCTGTTGCACCGACAGCGGCTTCTCCGCAACAGCGGCCCGTTGGCCCTTGCGGGGAACCGAGGGGAATAACAGCATCCCCACCACAGCCCATAAAAGCGAAGTAATCAAAAAAGTGACGATAATAGTCTTCAACTTATCGCCATTGTCCTCAATCCAGCGCGGCCTGCGTGGCTCGTCTTCGTGCCAACCCGCTCTGTTCTCTTCATCGTATTCCAAATCATCCATATTCAAGAATATTATTTTCAGATAATAAATAATAACTCAAAACCACCGTTTTTATTATCCCACCTCACAAAAAAATACTCCCGCAGGTTGTAATTACCCTTAATGAAGGCATTAACCCAAATCGATTCAGTCAACGATACCCCACCCATCACAAAGAATAAAGTAGTACAATAGGCTATAAATTGGCCATCTGAAGCTTTCATATTAGTTCCGGTTCATGATTGTTTTTTCATCACGTTCATTCCGGATTCGCTCGTTCCTCACCACATAATCACCACCTCTTAAGCATCTGTTCACCCAATAGGTAGAAAGGGATTAAGGAAGTTGTTGGAACAGGCTGGAGGGGAATCAAAGCGGGAATGGAATTATCTTGGATGAATGACTTGTAAACAAAAAAATCGTTATATTGTTTTTTTTGTGTATCTTTGCAATTTGAATTTTTGAGAAAAGCAACATGATGGTTTGATTGTTGTTTTTGATAAACTAACACTAAAATATTGACAAAAATATGTGTGGAATCGTTGGATACCTCGGGGAAGAGCAGGCATGCCCTATCTTGATTAAAGGCCTGCACCGTTTGGAATATCGTGGATACGATAGTTCGGGAGTTGCCATCATCAATGCCAAAGGGGATCTGAATGTGTACAAATCCAAAGGCAAGGTGTCGGCACTTGAAGACAGTATTAAGGAGAAGGACACTACGGGTACAATCGGCATTGCCCACACCCGTTGGGCCACGCACGGCGAACCCAATGCCATAAATGCGCATCCCCATTACTCGGAGTCGAAGAACCTGGCGCTTGTACACAACGGCATTATAGAGAATTACAAGTCGTTGCGCACCGAGATGGAGAAGAACAATATGACTTTCTGCAGCCAGACCGACACCGAGGTGTTGGTGCAGCTGGTGGAATATATGATGAATACCCACAACTGCGACATGTATACAGCTGTTCAGCTGGCTTTGAAAAATGTGATTGGAGCCTATGCTATTGCCATACTGGACAAGAGCCATCCTGACCAACTGGTGTGCGCAAGGAAGGGAAGCCCCCTTATTATAGGTTTGGGTAAAAGCGCCAACGGGCGTGCGGAGTTTTTCTTGGGCTCGGACGCCACCCCCATCATTGAATACACAAACAAGGTGATATACCTCAAAGATGAGGAGATAGCGATAATGGACCGCTCGGGGCATATAGATATTACCAACCTGAGCAATGTGAAACAGACACCGCAGCTGGTCACCCTGCAGATGAACCTGGACCAGCTGGAGAAGGGCGGATATCCCCACTTCATGCTGAAGGAGATTTGGGAGCAGCCCAATGCACTGCGCACATGCATACGTGGCCGCCTGAATATGGCGGATAAGGATGTTTTGCTGAGCGGCATCATAGACCACAAGGAGAAGTTTTTGAACTGCAACCGTATAATAATATGCGCCTGCGGCACCTCGTGGCACTCGGCACTGATAGGCAAATACTTTATAGAGGAGGCCGCGCAGATACCGGTGGAGGTGGAGTATGCCTCTGAGTTCCGCTACCGCAACCCGGTGATATATCCGAACGATATCGTGATAGCTGTGTCGCAGTCGGGCGAGACCGCCGACACTCTGGCCGCCATCCAGCTGGCCAAGAGTAAGGGTGCGTTCCTGTATGGAATATGCAATGTGATAGGCTCGTCGATAGCTCGGGCCACGGACAGCGGCACCTATCTGCATGTGGGACCCGAAATAGGAGTGGCCTCGACAAAGGCATTTACCGGCCAAGTCATCACCCTGGCACTGCTGGGACTGGCCATTGCCAAAGAGAAAAAGACGCTGAGCGATGAGATGTTCCACATGCTGGTGAACGAGCTGCAGCAGATACCTGACAAGATGCAGTGGACGCTGGAGCACAACAAGAATATAGACCAATTTGCCCAAATGTTCACCTATTGCAAGAACTTCATCTACCTGGGTCGCGGATACAACTACCCGGTGGCGCTGGAAGGGGCGTTGAAACTGAAAGAAATCAGCTATATACATGCGGAAGGATATCCAGCCGCGGAGATGAAGCACGGGCCCATCGCCCTCATTGACGAGGAGATGCCTGTGGTGGTGATAGCGCCGAAACGGGGCATGTATGAAAAGGTGGTGAGCAACATACAGGAAATCAAGTCGCGGAAGGGTAAAATCATCTCAGTGGTGACTGAGGGTGACACTGTGGTACGCGACATGAGCGACTACTGTTTCGTGATACCCGACACGCGCGACTGCTTTGTGCCGCTGCTGGCAGTGATACCGCTGCAGCTCCTGTCGTACTATGTGGCTATAGCCAAAGGCCGCAATGTGGACCAGCCTCGAAATCTGGCCAAAAGCGTCACCGTAGAGTAACCGACGCACCAAGCCGATGGTTCAGCCCAATGCCACAGCCGACACCGACCAAAAGCGCATAATAGACCTGCAGGGCGGCCGACACCTGGTGTTGGCGCCGCCTGGATGCGGGAAGACATTTATACTGGCGGAGAGGGTGATAAAAGCCCACGCCCACGGGGTGGACTACAGGGACATGATATGCCTCACTTTCACCAACCGCGCGAGCCGCGGAATGCGCGACCGCATAAGCCAACGGACGGGCAACCCGGTGCCGCCTGATTTGTTTGTGGGCAACCTGCACCGGTTCTGTTCCAACTACCTGTTTGAGCAAAAGAAGATACCGCAGAACAGCGCGGTGATTGACGACATAGACGCTGAAAGCATTATCACAGCCCTGTGTCATCTGGACCCGACGGAGAACAATACACACTATGCTAACGATATCGTCAACCTGCAGCACGCCATAAGCCAAAAAGAAGGTGGGATGCCCGAGAGACTGATAGTGCATGCCGACCAGTTGGAAGATGCCGACAGCGGGCATTGGAAAACAAAGGCGGCATTTGCGCGGTTGTATGCCAAATACAAGGAGACAGACAGCCTGTTAGACTTCGAGGACCTGTTGGAAAAAGCCTATTTCTTTGCCCAGCAGGATACGGAACGGCACCGTTACAGCTGGATTGAGGTGGACGAGGTGCAGGACCTGAGTTTCCTTCAACTGGCCATTATAGACCTATTTGCCACCGAGGATGCGACCATTGTCTTTCTGGGCGACGACCAGCAGGCCATATTCTCGTTTGTGGGAGCCAAACTGGAAGCATTGCAGCAACTGAAAGCAAAATGCAGCCCCAATATACACCGCCTGGGGAAAAACCACCGCTCGCCCAAATACCTGCTGGACATTTTCAACACCTACGCCACACACCAACTCAAAATAGACCCCGCGCTGCTGCCGACCACCGACAACAACGCCGAGGCAAAACCTCAGGATTGCTGCATATTCCGCGCCTGCCACCACTCGGTGCCGCCAGGGACCAGGACAGAACGGTGTGCTACCACCGGGACTGACTGCCGAAGCTGCACACGCGCGTTTGCCAACGAGTACAGACTGGCCGTTTGCCTTGCCCAACGGTATGCCGCGCTCTCGGACTCGGACCGTGTAGCCATCATCGTACCCACCAACGTCGACGCCGACAGGCTGAGCAAGGAATTTGGCAAGACACCCCACTTCAAGATATCGGGGCGCGACCTTTTCAGCACCCCGGCCGTACAACTGCTTTTTGCCCACCTCAACGTGGTGGCAAACGAGACGTGCTTTATCGCCTGGGCACGATTGCTGTACCACCTGAAGGTGGTGCCCGAGTATGCCCTTGCACGCAACATGATGCGGGAACTGCGCAACCGCGCCATATCGCCCACCGACCTGCTCATGTATACCGAAAGCACATATCTACAGCAGTTCGCCTCGGTGCTCGACAACCAAGAAGTGGTCCTATTCGACACCGAAACCACCGGCCTGGACATCTGGAACGACGACATAATCCAGATAGCGGCCATAAAGATAGACCACGGGCGATATGTGGAAGGCTCGGACTTCAACATAATAATCCAGACCGACAAAGAGATACCCACAACCGTAGGGGGACACGACAACCCGATGCTGACCGAATACCTGAACAGCGAACGGCTGGGCCGCAGAGAGGGCTTGCAGGCCTTTCTTGACTACTGCGAGGGGCGCGTGCTGATAGGCCATAATGTGGAATACGACTACAATATCCTGGACTACAACCTGCGGCGCACATTCGGCCAGGGGTTGGGGCACCGTCAGCGGTTTGACACCTTGAAACTGACCCGAATGGTAGAGCCACGCCTGCGTGTTTACAAGCTGGAGCGGCTGCTGGAAACCCTCCATCTGGAAGGCACCAACTCCCACAACGCCATAGACGATGTAAAAGCCACCCTCTCGCTGCTGACCTACTGTCGGGCGAAAGCCTCCCAATTGATACCCCTGCAGCAACAGCTGCTTTCGCAACCCAATATGCGACTACTGGCCATGCGGTTCAAGGAAATATACCTACCTTTATTCCTCCACACATATCAACGGCAATACAGCGTGCCTCAGGCAGTGGGCACCCCCGACGCAAACGATGTTCCCATCATGGTGCAGGAGTTGGAATATGCATACAGCACATTGCGGCAGCAAGGCATAATAGAAGAGGTGCCCAAATGGCAACACATAGTTGACTACCTTTCGGTAGACATGGTGGACACAAGCCTCGCCCCCACCCTGCGGCAACAGCTTGACCTCTATCTGGCCGACCTGAATACCGTTCGCGAGTCGGACCTGTGCGACAGCAGCAGTATGCAGCGATATGGCCGAGAACGTTTCTTCATAGCAACCGCCCACAAAGCCAAGGGGCTGGAATTTGACAGCGTTATCGTGTTCAATGCAACCGAAGGAGCCTACCCCTACGCCCTCAATATACGCAAACAGGACAAAGAACACATAGAAGAAGACGCACGGCGGTTTTATGTGGCCATCTCGCGCGCCAAAAAACGGCTATGCTTCACCTATGCCCAAAACAACAGCCGTGGGGGCTGCGACGCACCGTCGCCATTCCTCCGCCCCATCATATCGCAACTAACGCATTTCTGTTTCGACCCCGAAAGCGGGAAACTCAAGGCGAGTCCACTCCTGCCGGGAAATGGCGCAGAATGATGCATTGCGCAGCACGAATTTGACTGCCAAATATTCCCTTAAAAACCGCATAGAACAACCCCTCCATCCCCAGTAAATGGACACCCATGGAACCCTCAAAAACAATTGGCTGTGGAGGGGAAAACAATGTTGATAACTTTTTTTTTACAAAAAACCTTTTGAATAAAATAAAGTTGTTATACTTGCACAAAAATACACACACTATGAATCCTCACAGAACTCACAAAAAGAACCTGATAGTCAGTTACAAAAGCCTTTCCGCCGACCTACTTGAATTGCTCAAGGAAAAATACCCCGACGGATATGTAGACTATATACAACGATTCGAGAAGCCCAATGGAGAGACCATCTTTGTGGTGCCACTCGAAACAGCCGACACCGTATACATGATAAAATTCGATGTCAAAATTGACACGACCTACACTGACGACGACACGGAGAAAGACTACTTCGATGAAGAAGTGGCCAAAGCCGACAGCCAATTCGCGCCTCTGCAGGAAGTGCTGGACAAAGAGGACGAGACCCAGTCGCACACCGAGCGTGTGGTGCGGCACGGCAACTACGACGACACACTGGACGATGCCAAGAGAAGAATAACCCAACCGCATTCGCTCAGTGCTCTGGGCGAAGAGCTGCAGGAAGCCTTCTCGGACGACATGAGCTCAGAAGACTACGACGACTACTCGCCGGACAGCGATGAGGAGACGGATGACGATGCAGAAGAAGAATACGAGCCCACCGACGAAGAGCTGATGGATATTGACAGCGAATTGTATGCCAACGCCGAAATACCGCCTGAGGAGCTGGAACGGATGGCCAAAGAAGAGGCAGACAAGGCTGCAAAGCCCAAACGCCCGGGGCGTCCCCGCAAGAATGCCGCAGCACCCGCAGTTGAACCGGCCGCACCCAAAAAGAAAGGCCGTCCCCGCATCAAGAAAGATTGATAGCACACACTGACCCAAACAAAAGCCCCTCGAACTATCGAAGGGCTTTTTTATATCCTAGGCAGGCATACGGGCGATGACCTGCGGAAATCACTTCTCGTAGAAATGCATCTCGGTCAGATATTGGTAAACCGGCTCGGGCAGGAGGTATCTCACATCCTTGCCTTGACGAATCTGTTCGCGGATATATGTGGAGGAAATATCTATCATTGGCACCTCGACCATAGTGACATGAGGATGGGTGGACAGCTTGCAGTCGGCCGAACCGGGACGCGGATAGACATAGATACGGTAATGCTCCAGAATAAACTCCCAATTGCGCCAACGATCGAAGGTGGCAAGATTGTCCGACCCCATAATAAGGCAAAACTGCTTGTCGCGGTATTTCTCGCCCAAATGGGCAAGGGTAAGCACCGTGTAGGAAGGGATGGGCAAGTGGAATTCGACATCGCAGGCACGCATGTGGTAGTTGTCGTTGACTGCGAGGCGTACCATTTCCAGACGCTGCTGGTCGGCGAGCAGGGATTTACGCTCCTTAAGCGGGTTTTGCGGCGAAACCACATACCACACCTCATCAAGGTCGCAATGGGCAAGCATCGCATTACCAATAATCAGGTGACCTATATGAATCGGGTTGAAGGACCCGAAGAATAGACCGATTTTGCGCATTGGAGGGCCAAACATGGCAGGAGGGGGATAAATCAATAATACTTGTAGCGGCTGACAATCTGAATGTGGCGCAATTTATTGCCCTTAAAGGTATAAATCTCGCCCACCTCGGCAGCGCCGGCAATCACTTTGAGCACATTGATTTCGGAGGTATAGGACTTGGGGTAGCTTTTGAAAATGACCTTGAAAACATCTTCTTTCGACATACCCACCTTGACGCCATTGTCGAGCACCACGGCGGTGTCGGTAATCTTGGCGGCCACCATCTCCAGCTTGTTGGTCCAGATGCTACGGTAGACATTGATATTGGTGCCATCGAGGCGGCTCAGCGTATTGACGGCAACAGTCATTGTGTCGTAGAAGGTCTTATACCCGCTTTCGCGGTACCACAGCAACTGGTTGCTGGTAATATAGTCCTCGACCGTTTTCCATTTACCAATGGGATAGATAGGATAGTCGGCCAGAGAGAATACAGTCATAGTATCGGCATACACCTTAACGTCCTTCACCTGATACTCGGGACGGGCATAAGCAAGCATGCGAACAGCCTTGGCACGCGAACTGACACGCTGGGCATTGACAGACACAACTGACAATAGCAGAACAGCTAACAAGAGGGTTTTCTTCATATCTGTGTTCATAATTTGCGATGCAAAAATACACAATTTTTGCGATATAACGAAATAAATCTATTTTTATTATTCTAACAATCTCATTTTTATTGGTTGCCCAATGCATACCCATCACCATTACGGTATTATTTCGGGAGGCGTGGCCGCTTCCTCAGTGCCAACTTGAAGCCTCCACCCTCCCAATGTCTTGAAAGGAAATATGTCACCTGGTCTCTTTCTTGTTTCTTTATCTTTCTAGGCATTTATAAGTTCAAACCGATTAATTAGAAACAATCAAAACAATATGTTTTTTGCTGGTTTTCCACGTTGATGACTATCTCTTATCTCATGTCTCATCTCTAGCCACTTGTATCTATTGCAGTTGTAACATCTACCAATTTGGCATTTGCCAATTCTTTTCCAGCTCCCTTAACCCTTTATGCCGAACAAACTCGTAAATAAATAAGTTTTCAGCCCCACGGTGAAGAAGAGCTAAAGAAGGGGGGAGGAACGGCTTAACAGTAAGCGAAGCCGGAATTGTCGGAAAAGGTGAATGGGGCGAGAGCGGATTGATGGCTAACAGAGAGAGGATGAATGCGATGAAGAGAGGGGATGGCTGAGGTGGATAGTGGGGATGGTTGAAATAGATAGAGAGGATGGCTGAGGCAGTTAGAGAGGATAGCTGAGGTGGATAGTGGGAAACGGCAGGACGGGAGTGGTGAGAATAGTGTTTGCAATAGGAAGAAAAAAGGAGGGAGCGGGATGGGGGACGAGAGGAAGAATAGTGTTTTCAAACAAGAGTGAGGCGTGTAAAAAAAGGTGCCCCGGCAAAGCCGAAGCACCTTTATTATGAAGTACTGCTAACAGATATTAGCGGACAACGGAGATGCGGTGAGAAGCAACGCCCTTGTCGGTGCGGATGGTAACCATGTACATACCGGTAGCCATATCCTGCATGTTGACAATGAGATTCTCGCTGTTGACGTTGTTGTTGGTGTAGACTTCCTGACCCATGGGGTTGTAAACGCGGACCTCGCTGATTACGCTACCAGCCTCGATGTTGATGTAGTCGGTGGCGGGGTTGGGGTAAACGTTAAGGCTAACTTCGTTGGCCTCTCCGATTCCCACAAAGGGAGCGTTGAGGTTGGCGGTGGTGGCAGCCTGCATCACAGCGCAGTCGTTAGGATCGCTCGAGTTGTAATTGCTGATGATAGCAACCACGCGGCAGCGCCAAGCTTTGAGATTGGCGGGCAGAGTGCCGGAGACATTGTAAGTGTAGGTGCCGTCGGCGTTGACAGTGAGGGGATCGCCCCAAGTGTCGGTGAGGGTAGCGCGGCAAGCATTGAAGTGCATATAGTTGCCGGTGGCGCCACTCTGAGTTGTAACGTTGCTGTCTTCGAGAACCATGAGGGTGAGGCGGGTGTTAGCATTCCAAACCTCATTGGTGAAACGACCGGTAACGGTACCGCTGAAAGCACGGGTATCGGGGTTGTAGTTCAGGTTGTCGAGGTTAAGAGTGACAAAGCTGGGGCGAGAATTGACCTCAGTGAGGTACTGGGAAATAGTGCTAACATCGCCAACACCAGTGACGGGGCCGGGTTCGGCGGGATCGCCGTGATAACGGTCAACCATCATAGCGGGAGCATAGGAGCTGTTGGCGTTATAGAAGAACATGTAGGCTTCGTTGGCGGGGCAGGTGAGAGCGTCGGTGTAGAAACCAGCGTGGTGGCACACCCAGATGGTGTTGACAGAAGTATTTTCAAGAGCGGAATGGATGCGCTCGTGACCAGCAGGGCAGTATTGGCAAACAGCGGTGGTGAAGTTTTCGAGGACAGAAGTACGGGTGACAGTCGTAGCGGGATCATAAGCGATAGTGCTTGCGCTCAAAGTATTGAATTCGGGGGTAGGATCGGTGACACCGTTGGGGTTGGAGACGGTGACAGTGATTTCATAGTTACCGGCAGCGTCGGTGAAGAAGGGGACATCGTGGGTGAAGTTGTAGGTGCCGTTAGACTGGATGTTGATACCGGACACGGTAGTGGCAATGGGAGTACCGCCATTGACGCTGTAGGTCAGGTCGAAGCTGGTGAGGTCCTGAACACCCATGTTCTTCACAGTACCGGTGATGTCAAGGTTGTTATTGATTGCAGCATAGCTGGGGAGAGCGAAGGAGACGAGGTCCACATCGTTCTGAGCAGGAATATAAACCTTGAAGTTGTCGCAAACGATGAAGTTCATGTCGTTGGAGTTCTGGATAACGGCGATATAGATAGTCTGGCCGATGAAAGCATCCAAAGAACCACGATATTTCTCGTAAGAGGCAGTTGCGGCAGGAACGTTGATGATTGTGGTGGTGAATGCAGCACGGCTTTCGCGGTCGGTAGTGGAAACCTTCACCATGAAACCATCAGGATAAGCTTCTTCGTAGCAAGCAGCTTCCAGTTCAAAAAAGTAACCGCTGTCGGGTACAGTGAAAGAATTGGTGATGAGCCAACGGTCGGCTACACCTGCGGGATCAAACCAAGAAGCGCTAACCACAGCAGGAGCAGGATTACCAAGGGATTGGTTGACCACCCAAGCATCGCGCTGATACTCATTGTGGCTGATGTTGTTATCGTTGAACATCGTCCACGTGGTAGGAATACCATCTGAAAAACCTTCAGACCAAAGAACCTGGGCACTCAGTGTAGATGCCAAAAGGCAAGCCACTAAAACCAATAAAACTTTTTTCATAAGATGTTGTAATTTAGATTAATAATACTATAATTTGTTAGACTTTTCTGTTTTCAATAACATGCAAAAGTACGCATTTTTTTCCAATTGTTGGATGAAAAAGTGGTTTTTTCTGTCAATTAACATTTTTTTCGTATCTTTGCATTCGTTATCGCGCCCGTGATAAAAAGGTTTATCTGTGGCATATCAATAAGTAAAATATATCATAATAGTAAATGGTCACCCATATGAATTACTCAGCCACCATAGCTCAACAGCTCAATCTTGGCACCCGACAGGTGGAAAAAACCATCGAACTGCTGGAGCAAGGAGCCACTGTTCCGTTTATAGCCCGATACCGCAAGGAGGTGACGGGGAGTTTGAACGAGGTTCAGATTACTGCCATACGCGACCTGTTACTGAAACTGAAAGAAATAGACAAACGGCGTGCTGCCATCTTGGCTTCGATAGCCGAACAGGGAAAGTTGACTCCCGAACTGGAGAAACAGATTGGCGAAGCCACTACGATGACGGAGCTGGAAGACTTGTATCTGCCTTACAAACCGAAAAGGCGTACCCGTGCCACGATGGCCGTGGAGCGGGGGTTGGAGCCATTGGCCAACGAGTTGCAGAAACAATATTCGTGCGACGTGACGGCGATGGCCGGAAAATATGTAAACGAAGAGAAAGGTGTGAAAAGTGTGGAGGAGGCTTTGGCGGGGGCTCGCGACATAATAGCCGAACGGGTGAGCGAGAATGTGCAGGCACGCAACAAAGTGAGGAATATATTCCGACGCACGGCCATGCTGAGTTCGAAAGTGGCGAAAGACAAGGAGGAAGAGGCTGGCAAGTATGAATCGTGGTTTGACTGGAAGGAGAATGCCATGCGTGCCCCTTCGCACAGGATATTGGCGCTGTTCAGAGGAGAGGAAGAGGGATTGCTGCGCGTACACATTCTGCCCGAGGACGACGAGGCCGTATACGAAACGCTGGAACGTCAGTTTGTGAGTGGGCGGTACGAGTCGTCGGAGCAGGTGCGTCTAGCGGTGAGAGACGGATATAAGCGGCTGCTGTGCCCCTCGATAGAGACTGAGTACTACAACCTGTTGAAAGAAAAAGCCGACAAGGAGGCCATACGGGTGTTTGCGGAGAACCTGCGCCAACTGCTGCTGGCTTCGCCGCTGGGGCAGAAACGCATACTTGCCATCGACCCGGGATTCCGCACAGGCTGCAAGACGGTGTGTCTGGATGCCCAGGGACAACTGCTTCACAACGAAACTATTTATCCGTTCACTTCGGTGCGCGAAGAACGGGCTGCCATAGCCAAGCTCGAGGCGCTGGTGGAGGCATTCCACATTGAGGCTATAGCCATTGGCAACGGGACAGCCGGACGCGAAACAGAAGAGGTGGTGAAACGATGCCGGTTCAAGGGCAAGGTGATAGCGGTGATGGTGAGCGAGAACGGTGCATCGGTATACAGCGCATCGGAAGTGGCCCGAAAAGAATTCCCGGAATACGATGTCACTGTGCGGGGTGCTGTAAGCATAGGCCGGCGACTGATGGACCCGCTGAGCGAGTTGGTGAAAATAGACCCCAAAAGCATTGGTGTTGGCCAGTATCAGCACGATGTAAACCAAACCCTGCTACAGGAGAGCTTGAACGATGTGGTGGTGAGCTGCGTGAACAGCGTGGGCGTAGAGCTGAACACAGCCAGCCGCGAGCTACTGAGCTATGTGAGCGGTATTGGTCCTGCTTTGGCTGACAAAATAGTGGACTACCGCAACCGCGAAGGTGCTTTCCATTCGAGACAGGAGTTGAAAAAAGTGGAAAGACTTGGCGAAAAAGCTTTTGAGCAGTGTGCCGGATTCCTGCGTGTGAGGAAAAGCGACAATCCACTGGACCACAGTGCAGTCCATCCGGAACGATACACACTTGTGGAGCGGATGGCAAAGGATGCCGGAGCAACGGTAGACCAGCTGATGAAAGATAAAAGCCTGCGCGAAAAGATAGACATACAACGATATGTTTCGGCCGACTGCGGATTGCCCACCCTGCAGGACATTATGAAAGAGTTGGACAAACCCGGACTGGACCCCCGGGCCAAGTTCGAGGTATTTGAGTTTGACAAGAACGTAACCCGGATAGAAGATGTGAAACCGGGAATGGAGCTGCCCGGAATAGTGACCAACATCACGGCTTTCGGAGCCTTTGTGGACATTGGTGTGCATCAGGACGGACTGGTACACATAAGCCAATTGGCCAACCGACGAGTGAACGACCCTTCGGAAGTGGTGCATCTGCACCAACATGTGCGGGTGCGGGTGATCGATGTGGACCTGAGGCGCAAACGCATATCGCTAAGCATGAAACTGGGATAGCCCCCAAGCGGGTTTTGCCCACTCCCACCCCACTAAGAACAAACCCCGGCTCTAGACTAATCCACAGCCGGGGTTATATTATTATGTTGGGCAAGCGATGTTGCCGACCAAATCAAGCTTTGGGTTTGAGAGTAATAAAGGGAATGAGGATTTCCTCCATAGAGATACCCCCATGCTGGAAAGTATTCATATAGTATTGAACATACTGATTGTAGTTGTTGGGGTAGGCGAAAAAGTCGTTGCAATGGCAGAAGATATACGGCGAGGTGATGTGACGACGGGGAAGGAAGATTTTGGCAGGGTCTTTGACTTCGAACACCTCTTTGGGGTTGTAGTCGAGCAGACGCCCCTGTTTGTAACGCAGGTTTACACTGACACTAGCATCGCCCTTGACCCGGACCGGGTGGTCGATGCGCACAGAGCCGTGGTCTGTGGTGATGATGATATTCACATCCTTGCCCATCAAAGCTTTGAAGACTTCGGCCAAAGGCGAATGCTCAAACCAGCTCAACGTTACAGAACGATAGGCCTTCTCGTCGTCGGCAAGCTCGCGAACAATATTGGAGTCGGTGCGGGCGTGGGAAAGCATGTCTACAAAGTTGTAAATAATGACATTGAGCTTGTTCTGCATCAAGTTGGAGATGTTTTCAACCAGCTTGCGCCCATAGTGGACGTTTAGCACCTTGTTGTAGCTGTGCTTGATGTTGAGGCCGTGGCGACGCAGATTTTCATCGAGCAATTCGTTCTCGAACTGATTCTTGAAGCCCTCCTGGTCCTCATTAACCCAATATTGGGGATATTTCCGTTCAATCTCCGAAGGCATGAGTCCGCCAAACATAGAGTTGCGTGCGAACTGGGTGGTAGTGGGGATAATGCTGTAGTAGAGGTTATCCTCCTCGGTGCGGAGGTACTGCTCTATGGCGGGCTGGATATACTTCCACTGGTCGTAGCGGAAATTGTCGATTACAATAAGGAATGTGGGACGTTCGTCGTGCAGCAGGGGGAATAGTTTCTCGCGTAGCACGGTGGTCGACATGAGAGGTTTGTCGGTGGTGGAGGTGGTGCTGGTAAGCCAATCGATGTAATGCTGCTCATAGAACTTACAGAAGAGCTGGTTGGCCTCATTTTTCTGCGAGATAAAGATGTCGTGAATATTGTCGTCATCGGTATTAGAGAGCTCCAAATCCCAGTAAACAAGCTTCTTGTATAGCTGTATCCATAACTGGTGGTCGAGACGTCCAGAAAGCTCCATACCGATTTCACGGAATTGTTGCTGGTAGTTCATTGTGGAGCGTTCGGTTTGCAGCCTACGGGCCTCGGTGTGTTTCTTTATCGCCATGAGAATCTGGTTTGGATTGACTGGCTTGATAAGGTAATCACTGATTTTACTGCCCAGAGCCTCATTCATGATATGTTCCTCTTCGCTCTTGGTAATCATGATGACCGGCACCTGAGGATAGTTGGACTTGATTTGCGTAAGGGTATCCAACCCGCTGATTCCTGGCATATTTTCGTCAAGAAAGACGATGTCGATGAGCTTTGAGTGGTTTTCAAGTTCATCGAGGGCTTCGCTGCCACTCATAACAGGAATAACCGAATAACCGCGTTCTTCGAGAAAAAGGATGTGGGGTTTGAGGAGGTCTATTTCGTCATCGGCCCAAAGTATTGTTATTTTATCCATGCAAACATAACGTTGTCGGGCAAAAATTATTGTATGCTCGAATCCGTTTTTTGGTTGGTGAGTGCATCAATGCGCGCTATCGCCTGCTGAATACTGCTAATCTTGTCGCATATCAAAGTGAGACGTTCGGTGGTTTCGCGCAAATGCATCTCGCCAGGGTGGTTCTGAACGAAACGTATCATACGCACAAAGTTGGCCGACTGGTAGAATGGGTTGCTCTGGTTTGCAACAAAGTGGCAGACCATCCGGTTGCCCTTAAGCACCAACTTCTCAATACCGAAGTCCTTGGCCATGCGGCGCAAGGTGATGGTTTTGATAAGTTCGAGAGTGGGGGTCGGCACCGGTCCGAATCGGTCAATAAGACGCAGCTTGTATTGTTCCAGTTCCTCTTCGGTAGAGAGGTCGTTGAGCTCTTTATAAAGCAACAGTCGTTCGCTGACGCTGGTCACATAGTCGTCGGGCAGGAGCACTTCGAGGTCGGTCTCAATGACACACTCTTTGACATACTCCTTGCTTTCCTCTATCTCCTGTCGGAAGAGGTCGCTGAACTCGGTTTCCTTCAACTCTTCAATAGCCTCGTTGAGGATTTTGTGATACATGTCATAGCCGATGTCGCTGATGAAACCGCTCTGCTCAGCACCCAATATGTTGCCGGCACCACGTATGTCGAGGTCTCGCATAGCAATGTTGAGACCGCTGCCAATCGTACTGAATTCCTCAATAGCTCTGAGACGTTTCTGTGCCTCGTCGGTGAGCATGCCGTACGAGGGGATGAGCATATAGCAGAAAGCCTTTTTATTGCTGCGTCCCACACGCCCACGCATCTGGTGAAGGTCGCTCAGGCCAAAATTCTGAGCATTGTTTATTATCATCGTGTTGGCGTTGGGAATGTCGAGGCCGTTCTCGATAATAGCGGTGGCGACAAGCACATCGATGTCACCTTCCAGAAACTGCATCATGGTTTCCTCCACCCGTTTGCCGTCCATCTGCCCATGGGCTATTCCTACCCGAGCATCGGGCACAAGACGGCTGACAAGCCCGGCCATTTCGGGAAGGTTCTCAACACGGTTGCTGATAAAGAAGGATTGTCCTCCTCGAGACATCTCGAAACGGATGGCGTCGCGTATCACCTCCTCGTCGAACGAGCACAGCTCCGTCTGTATTGGCTGGCGGTTGGGCGGAGCGGTGCGTATGACACTGAGGTCGCGGGCTCCCATCAGGGAAAACTGAAGCGTTCGCGGAATGGGGGTAGCCGTAAGTGTGAGGCAATCCACATTTACCTTCATGGCACGGAGTTTCTCCTTGGCGGCCACACCGAATTTCTGTTCCTCATCGATGATAAGAAGACCGAGGTCTTTGAATTTGAGATTCTTATTGGTAATGGCGTGTGTACCGATAAGGATGTCTATCTTACCCTCAGCCACACGTTTATAGATATCGTTTTTCTCTTTTGTAGTTCTGAAACGGTTGAGATAGTCCACATTGACGGGCAGTCCCTGCAAACGGTCGCGGAAAGTGTTGTAGTGCTGGAATGCCAAAATGGTGTTGGGCACCAACACCGCCACCTGTTTGGAGTCGCAGCATGCTTTGAATGCAGCGCGGATAGCCACCTCAGTCTTGCCGAAACCAACATCTCCACACACCAAGCGGTCCATCGGGGTAGAGTCTTCCATATCATGTTTCACATCCCGGGTGGCTTTCAACTGGTCGGGGGTATCTTCGTAGAAGAAAGAAGCTTCAAGCTGTTCCTGCAAGTAGTTGTCGGCACTGAAGGCATAACCCTTCGAGGCTTTGCGTTTGGCATATAGTGCAATAAGATCCTTGGCAATATCCTTAACCTGTTTCTTGGTCTTCTGCTTCAGCACTTGCCATGTGTTGCTTCCCAGACGGTTCAGTGTAGGTTCGGTGCCCTCTTTACCCACATAGCGGCTTATCTTATGAAGACCATGAATGCTGATATAGAGAGTGTCGTTGTTTTTGTAGATAAGGCGTATCACCTCCTGGGTGTGTCCATTGTTGGTTATCTTCTCCAGTCCACTAAACCGGCCCACACCATAATCAATATGTGTTACATAATCGCCCGGTTTCAACTCAAAGAGCTCCTTCAGCGTAAGGGCCTGATGGGTGTCGCGCATGTCGCGGACGGTGTATTTATGATAACGTTCAAATATCTCGTGGTCGGTAAAGCAGACTACATGCTCATCATTGTCAATAAATCCGTGATTGATTTGGCACTGAAGGAATTCGATATTGGCGATAGGGGTGACATTACCCACCCCGGAGCCATTGGCTATAGCTATCGGATTGACATAACTGCCCGTATTGGCAAAGACACGCTCCAGTCGGCGCTGCTGCTGGTCGTTGGAAACGGTGATAAAAATCTTATACCCACGGTCGCGATAGTCATGCAGGGTATTGGACAGCAAATCAAACTGCTTGTTGAATACCGGCTGGGGAGTGGTATGGGTTTCCACCAAAGCGGCATTGTTAAAGTAGCTACTATTGCCCTGCTCTATTATGCGACAACGCAACACTGAATGGAGAAACTCGTTGGCCGAACAATAGTATGTTTCGTCGCGTCCCGCCTTAGCAAAGAGAGTCTCGATTGTTTCGCTCACAAACATCAGTCCATACACCCAAACCAAATCCTCGCTGCCGAAATACTGCAATAGCGGAACTTTCTCCTCAATGGTCAACACATCCTGGGCACGGCGGCTCATATTGGGCAGGACACTTATCTTGTCGAAATGCTTGATGGACAACTGCGACACCGGGTCGAAGGTGCGGAGGGACTCCACCGTATCGTCAAAAAACTCAATGCGATATGGATGTTCGTCGGCAAATGAGAATACATCCACTATACCGCCTCGAATAGCATACTGACCAGGCTCAACAACAAAATCCACCCGTTCGAACTCATAGTCCTGCAACACTTCCATCACATGGTCGATACCGGGGCTTGTGCCCTTGACTATTGTTAGCGTGTTGCGCGTCAATGTACGGGAGGATACCACCTTTTCGTACAAGGCCTCTGGATAGGTTACAATGAGCAAATTGCGACCAGAATTAAGCTGCTTCACAACCTCACTGCGTTGCATCACATTTGCGTTATCGGTTTCAAAAAGGTCAGCTCCGTCATCCTGTCCGCTCCTAGCCTTGTAGGGTTTGCGTGCAGACGACGGGAAAAGAAGCGCCCGTTTCTGGTTGATGTCCGCATCTCCCTCACCAAGCATGGTTTCAATATCATTCAGCAGATAGTAGGCCTCCTCCTTGTTGGCGGCCACAATCAACTGTGAACGTTCTCTCTGCCTGAGGGCCGTCGCCGATATAATTACAGCAGGAAGCGAGCCTGTCATCCCATTTACATGGATACGGTTCTGCCCCTTCAACAATTGGTTCTCGATATCGGCAACTATTTGCGAGTCAGTATATGTATCTAAAAGTAGCATTTTTCAATAGAAATTGCAAATTTACGCTTTTTTCTCCAATTACGAACAATAAAACATCACTCCCCCACCCTACCGGACACCAAAGCCCCATTCCTAAACAATAGAATCGTCTGCCCAATACCGATGCCTTACCGTTAGATATTAGCCGTTGGGAATTGTCCGCATAACAGGTTCGCAGTTCTCTGCCAGCACGACCATTCAAACAAAAAACCCCTGCCCAAAAGCAGAGGTTTTTTATTCATATAATCAGAAAAGGACTTAGAGAACCTGAACGGCTTCAATAATACCTTTACCAATTTCAATAGCTTCCTCATTCTGGGGAATAAGGTTCCAGTGACGCTGGGGCAGAGAGTGCTCAAGACCTTCGTGGATATACTGTTTGTCCACAATGGGTTTCAGTTTCAAGAAACCGCCGAGCACAACCATATTGAACACCTTGGAGATACCCATTTCCTGTGCTTTGGCAGTGGCGGGAATCTTATAGATGTTGATATCCTTGCGGGTGGGTTCGTGGGTGATACCATTGGGGTCATAAATCAGCAAACCACCGGGTTTAACACTGTGCTCAAACTTGTCGAGCGACTGCTGGTTGAGGATGATGGCAGTGTCGAAGGTGTTGATGATGGGCGAGCTGATGCGCTCGTCGCTGATGATGACGGAGACGTTGGCGGTACCACCGCGCATCTCGGGACCGTAGCTGGGCATCCAGCTAACTTCTTTATCTTGCATGACTCCGGAATAGGCAAGAATCTTACCCATCGAAAGGACGCCTTGTCCACCGAATCCGGCGATGATTATTTCTTCTGTCATTGTTGTTTCGTTTTAAAAAGTTAATTATTGCATCACGGTTAATGGGTGGTCAACTGCCAAACGAGCCACGTCAACATTGTCAACGAGTTTACCGTCTACCTTGATATCTCCGATAGGATAGTTGGGCATCATGTTGTCTTCCATCCACTTTTTAGCCTGAACCGTGGTCATCTTCCAACCGCTGTTTCAGTTATACAGTGTTTCCACAAAGCTGAGACCTTTCTTCAACTTCTGGTTCTCGAAAGCCTGACGGATGGCGGCTTTGGCCTTGCGCACGGCGGCAGGGGTCTGCACGCTCTGACGGGTAACATAATATGTACCAGGCAGAGTGGAGATAAGCTCGGTGATACGCAGGGGATAACCATTCAGGTCAACGCGACGGCCATAAGGAGTAGTGGCACTCTTCATACCCACGAGGGTGGTAGGAGCCATCTGACCACCGGTCATACCATAAATACCGTTGTTAACGAAAATCATTGTAATGTTCTCACCACGGTTGCAAGCGTGGATGGTCTCAGCGGTTCCGATAGCGGCCAAGTCACCGTCGCCCTGATATGTGAAAACAAAAGTATCGGGGTTGAGACGCTTGATAGCGGTAGCCAGTGCGGGAGCACGACCGTGTGCAGCCTCCTGGAAGTCCACATCAAAATAATTGTATGCCAAAACGGAGCATCCGACGGGCGAAACGCCGACGGTCTTGTCCTGAATACCCATCTCGTCAATAACCTCTGCAACGAGACGATGGGTGGTGCCGTGACCGCAACCCGGGCAGTAGTGCATCACTGCATCGGTAAGAACTTTGGTCTTGGTGTAAACCTCGGTGTAACCTTGGTTCAGCAGCTCTTGTTTGCGAGCTTCTATATCTGTATTTGCCATATTGATTTCTTATTTAATGATTTTGTTTTCAAGTGCTTCAAGAACCTCTGTCGGAGTGGGGATAATACCACCGAAACGGCCGAAATGCTCAGTCTTCACTCCGCAGTTGGTAGCCAGTCTCACATCCTCAATCATCTGACCGGCGCTCATCTCAACGCAAAGGATACCCTTTACATGCTGAGCCACCTCGGCCAACTGTTTGGTCGGGAAGGGGAACAGGGTAATCAGACGGAACAGACCCACCTTGATGCCCTTTTCACGAGCCATCTGCATGGCTTTCATGGCAATGCGGCTGCTGGAGCCATAAGCAACGAAGATATAGTCTGCATCTTCGCAATTCAGCATCTCATAGCGCACCTCTTTCTCCTTCATCTCGGCATACTTGGCCTGAAGTTTGTGGTTGAATACTTCCTGACGGGAAGATTCCAGCTCGAGGGAGGTGATAATGTTGTGAGGACGGTTGGCAGGTTTACCCCAAGTGCCCCAAGGAGCGTTCTTGCGGCGTTCCTCTTCTGTCCAGCGGGGGATATAATCACGGGTGTAGAGTTTCTCCATGCACTGTCCAATAGCACCATCGGAGAGAATCAGAACAGGATTGCGATATTTGAAAGCAATGTCCCAAGCATCGAAGACGAAATCATACATCTCCTGCACGCTGGCGGGAGCGAGGGTGTAGAGCTGATAGTCACCGTGACCACCACCCTTCACACTCTGGAAATAGTCGCTCTGCGAAGGCTGGATAGTGCCCAGTCCAGGACCGCCACGCATCACGTTAACAATCAAGCAGGGAATTTCAGCACCGGCCAGATAGGTCAAACCTTCCTGCATCAGCGAGATTCCGGGTGAAGAAGAAGAGGTTGCCACCTTCTTACCTGTAGCAGCTCCGCCATAAACCATATTGATGGAAGCCATTTCAGATTCAGCCTGCAGAACTACCATTCCGGTGTCCTCCCAAGGTTTCTCGGCCATCAGAGTTTCCATAACTTCCGACTGCGGAGTGATGGGATAGCCAAAGTAGCCGTCCGTACCACTGGCAATCATAGCGCGGGCAATAGCCTCATTGCCCTTCATCAGTTTCAGTTCTTTTGCCATGTTTATTTCTTTTTTCTTGTTTAACACTTGATTTTGTAAACGGAAATCACTCCGTCGGGGCATACCATAGCGCAGCTGGCGCAACCGATGCATTTGTCATTCACGGTCTGGGTATAGTTATATCCTTTACCGTTTACATTCTTCGATAACTCGAGGCACTGCATTGGGCAGGCAGCGAGGCATACACCACAACCTTTGCAATGTTCGGTATCGATTACGATTTGTCCTTTAAATGCCATAATATTAGTTTTATGTGATTAATAATTGTTGTAAATTGATGTCAAAATTCTAATTTGCAAAGATACTATCTTTTTTTCAATTAGACAAATTAATTTTTAAACATCCCTCCACTCTCTCTGCCATAGTACAGACAACCCATTCCGAAACACTTCTATATATTCCTGTAATACATATTGTTGCATCATATTCTCGAAGGTAAAAAAATGTGCTGTTTTATCTGCCACGATAGAGGAGAAAACTGGTCGTGCGGCAGGGTTGAGGCAGAAAACAATTTCACGACTTCCACAGCGCATTTCCGGCACTGTGCAAGTCGTGAAAACAAGGTTTGGGCGAAGCCTTTCCTACCACTTAAAGCCTATGGTTACCAAACCTGTGACTAAAGAGGGGATGGTCTCGCTCATTTTTATACCGTTGCCTAAGTTGTCCATGAAGAAACTATCGGAAGCGTTGACCGAGGAAAAGTCGAATGCCACATAGGTGTAGCCGGCATGGAACGACACATAGAATGCTTCGCCCAGATAGTAGGTCACCCCTGCGGTGGCATCAGCACCCAAATAGATGGAAAACGGAGCACCGCTGGCATGGAAATAGTTGTCGTTGGTTTCGTACACGACACCTTGTGCGTTAATGGTTTTGCAGTTGGCCTTGGAACCGAAAGTCACCCCTTCGGCAATGCCCACTCCCAGCGACACCGACAGTTTTTCGGGCAGGATGTAGTAGGCCACGTACACGTCCTCGGTGATGTTGACGCGTTTCGAGGTGTAGTCGTAACTAATGGTGTTTATGCCCGAATTGGTGGTTTGCAGGAAGTCGGCCTTCCACTTGTTGGGCGAATAGGCAATCCAGCCTTGAAATCCGAAACGGAAATTGCCAGAGACATCCTTCTCCATCCCGCCGAAGAGACCGAAAGAAGGAGCCATATATCGCGAAAAACTCTTTTCGTCAAAAGTAATCGAATTGTCGGTTTTGAAGATGGGCGTTTTTGCCATGGGTATGGCCAGACCGCCGCTGATGCCGAAACGCCGGTCACCGTCCCAGATGAAGATGGTGAGGCTCTGTGAACAGACTTTGCCGATTCCCATAATGGTCAGCAAAGCGAGGAGCGAGAGTGCTTTTCTCATAATTTGTTTGTTTTTTAGTTGTTGTTGCTATATTAATTGATTATTGATAATCGGTTAACTCTGAGTGGAATACAACGTGGGCGGCGAATTGTTCCGCAAGTGCAAATATACACATTTTCCTGAATTCGGATTCTTTTTTTGTTTTTTCTCACTGTTTTTTATTGCAGAGAATAAAGACTTCTGCTGCTTATTTCATAGAGTGCCTGTTTCTCGCTTGTTTCCTACTTTTTTTCTCGGTTGTCTTACACTTTAACAGTGTAAACAAGTGTAATACAACTGGGAAAAGTGTAAAACAGGCGAAGCGTGGAGGGGAGTGATGATGCAGATGGGAATGTGGAGGACTGACGGAGAGTTTTGCCAGGAGGTTGGCGGCTGCTGGGTTGAGGGGTTTTTCAACAATGATTGTGGAGAAAAAGGGATGGCGAAAGAGGCGCGGTGTGCGTTTTTTTTCGTATTTTTGCAATTTCAAAACCCCGCACACTATGGCAAACGAAGAAGATAACAGCCTACCACTGAGCAATTCCACCAATTACACCGACGACAGCATCGTCCACCTCGAAGACATGGAGCATATCCGTCTCCGCCCCGGTATGTACATCGGCAAACTGGGCGACGGTTCCTCCCACGACGACGGCATCTACGTCCTCATTAAAGAGGTAATCGACAACGCCATCGATGAGTTCACCTCTGGTTTTGGCCGCCGCATCGAGATGACCATCAACTTTGCCGAACGCAAAGTCAGTATCCGCGACTATGGCCGCGGCATCCCCCTTGGCAAGATGGTTGACGCAGTGAGCAAACTCAACACCGGCGCAAAGTACGACAGCAAGATATTCCAGAAATCCGTAGGCTTGAACGGTGTCGGCACCAAAGCCGTGAACGCCCTCTCCAGCTGGTTCCGTGTTCAGTCGTTCCGCGACGGGAAGACCCGCAACGCCGAGTTCTGCGAGGGAAAGCTCATTTCCGACAGTGGACTGATCGACTACACCCCACAGGACGCATTCGAAACCTCCGGCACTTTGGTGGAATTCATACCTGACAGTAAACTCTTCGGCAATTACCATTTCATCAACGAATATGTGGAACGCCGCGTCTGGAACTACTGCTACCTCAACCGCGGACTCTCTTTCTACTACAACGACCGCCGCTACTACTCCAAAAACGGCCTCTTCGACCTCTTGGAACACAACATGGAAGGCGAGCCCCTCTACCCCATCATCCACATCAAGGACGACGATTTCGAGGCGGCATTCACCCACGTCAACGGCCAGAACGGCGACTACTACTATAGTTTTGTCAACGGACAGCACACCACCGAGGGCGGCACCCATCAAAGCGCTTTCCGCGAAGGCTATTCCCGTGTTGTCAAAGAATTCTACAACAAGAAGGAGTTCGCCCCCGAGGATATCCGCCAAGGACTGGTATGCGCTCTCTGCATCCGCATTCAGGAACCCGTGTTCGAAGCACAAACCAAAACAAAACTCGGCTCCACCCACTTGGCTCCCAACAAACAGGACGGCACCAACGACAGCCCCTTCCTCAAAACCTACATCCTCGACATCCTCAAGCGCCATCTCGACAACTACCTCCACATGCACAGCGAGACTGCCGACATACTCCTCGACAAAATACAACGCAACGAGAAGGAACGCAAAGCCATCTCCGGAATCAAGAAACTGGCCAAAGAGAGCAGCAAAAAGGCCAGCCTCAACAACAGCAAGCTCCGCGACTGCCACGTCCACTACAACAGCAACCACTCCCGCCGCCTCGAAAGCACCATCTTCATCACCGAGGGTCTCTCTGCCAGCGGCAGCATCACCAAAAGCCGCGACGTTGAGACTCAGGCAGTGTTTAGCCTCCGAGGCAAACCTCTCAACACTGTCTCGCTCGGCAAAGCCGATATATACAAGAACGAGGAGCTGAACCTGCTCCACAACGCGCTCGACATAGACGACGGAATGGAAAACCTCCGCTACAACAACGTGGTCATCGCCACCGATGCCGATGTCGACGGCATGCACATCCGTCTCCTTCTGCTCACCTTCTTCCTCCGTTTCTACCCCGAACTGGTGCGCACCGGCCATGTCTACATTCTGCAAACTCCCCTCTTCCGCGTACGCAACAAGCAGAAAACCATCTATTGCTATTCCGACGAAGAACGCATAGAAGCACTCAACAGCATAAGCAATCCCGAAATCACCCGCTTCAAAGGTCTCGGCGAAATATCCCCCGACGAGTTCAAAGGTTTCATCAATCAGGACATGCGTCTCGACCCGGTCCTGCTCCACAAAGACTTCGACACCCAGGGCGTGCTCCGTTTCTACATGGGACAGAACACCAGCGACCGCCGCGAATTCATCATGAAGAACCTGCGGGTAGAGGACGACGAAAGCATCGTCGTGGCATAATTATAACTTATAAAGAAAACAAACAGCCGACACCCCGTCTTCCAGAGTGTCGGCTTTTCTTTTGCAATCCTATACTATTGCAGCTGAATTAGTCTGATTTGACTCAGAAGGGCTCTATTCTCATTCTTCACGCTCATGTTGTCGTTCTCCAGCTCGTATATCAGCAGCAGGTTCTGTTTACCTTTCTTCAGGTGCAGACGCAGCGGTGTGCTGTATCCCCATTCGCCCCACATGCCTTCGCCCCTTTGCGGGAATACCACACATCCCTGTCTTCTACCCTCACTCCACAACATACGGGTGGCACAACTATTGCCCTCCGACACATTGCCACTCCCGTTGGCATACAGGAAATCAACTTGATAGATACCGTCGACAGGCGCATCCACCTCGATATCGATTCGGGTATTCTCCGTGTTGGTAATCTCCACTGCACGTTCCCCCTCTACATACTTGCCTTTGCCTGCCACTTTGGCAAACTGGCTCATTTCGTACCGCAATTCCTTTCCGCGCTTGCCACATGCCATAGGCTTGCTGGCATAGCTCATAGTGCCGTTCTCGCCCACTGCCACAACTTGGTATTCAGTATAATTCCTTGTAGCAGGAATCATATAGGCATTACCCGTAGCCTTGTTCGGCTGAACACTCACCTCCTTGCCGTTACGCAGTATTCGGTATTCCTTCACCCCGGCCACCGGTCGCCACGCCAGTTTCTGCTCGCCCTCGAAATAGACTTCCGGAGTCTCTGGAGCCACCTCCACCGGCTGGGCCTTCAATATCTCATAGTTGCCAAACTCTCCGTTCATCACTATCCTCACCGTGTGGCGTCCCGTCAGCGAGGCCGACAATGTGGTTCCCGACTGGCGTTTGCCGTCCACATACATGGCCGATACCTTGTCTCCATATCCCTGCACCGTTATGTCAAGCACGGCTTTACGATATTTAAAATTCGTCAGCTGTTTACTATCCGACCACGCCTTCGGCACAAACGGGCGTATCGTCAGCCCTTCCTCTTCCATATTGATACCCATCAGCACCCTGTGCACTATACTTATATCTCCGGCCACATTCCACAGCATATTGTATTTGTCTCCTCCGTCAATACGAATGCCACTCATTGCATCCACATTTTCACTATTGGAAGCATACAACGCAGCGGTGCGGTATACCGAGGCAATGCCGTGCGTCACCACCTGTGGATTACCTGCAATGGCCGAAGCCCAAAGCCAGAAAGCCTGCACTCCTGGCCACATCGCATTGTTCTGATAGGGATAGACATGCGACTCCTGTGGACTGTAACACGACACACCATATGGATTCATAGCCACAGTTTTCAACATCTGCTGCGCACGACGGTTGTCGGCAATGCCGAATATCACACACAGCGCTTCGCCCAGAGCCTCACTCCGTGAAGACACTATCGGATATATCCGCCCGTAGCGATACTGGCCGTAATAGCCCTTCTCGTCCAACCACAGATAGTTGTTCACTCCGGTCTTGATCTTATAGGCTATCTGTTCGAAATGGGTGGCACTGGTGTTGTCACCACACAATTGTGCCATTCTCGACACTATCTCGTTGGCCCGATAGAATATGGCATTTGTGCTCAGGCTCATCGTCTGGGCCACATCCGAAGGCTCCATCCAGGTGGGATATGCCCCGTCGCGCCACTCGCCAAACGAGCTTCCTCCCCTCACCAAGCCTGTCTCTGCGTCATAAATCGTGGCCTCGTCCTGCATCAAACTGTGACGGGCTATCTCATAGCATCGTTTCAACCACTGCTTGTCGCCCGTTGCCAGATATACCTGCCATCCCCCCAACACCCACACGGCTCTGTCGGTCAGCACTGGCCATGAACCGCCAGTACCGTCATCCTGCACTATTTTTCCGTTCTTCACCTTCTTCATCAAGCTGACCTTCGAGACCTCGGGATTCATCCATCCCAGCGAAAGCAAAATACTGTAGTTCAAATCCCTGTTCGATATACCGGTGGCATGCAAGGCCGTACGCCACGTACTGCCTTTCTCCATTTGCTGCATCATCTCCCCCACCGACATCTTGTACATCGTATTACTGATGGGCACACCACACGAGAAGGCTGGATACTGTGTCCCCACCTTGCCCTGCTGCAACCATTTATGCCCGTCTAGGGTGCTCGTCAACGCATTGTCGGCAATAATGTCGGCATGATACTGCCCTTCTTCCACCTTTCGTGGATAAACCGAGAATACATCCGACTCATACAAGGGCTGCTCCTGCCCCATTGCCTCGCCACAAAGAAATGCAAACAGCAATATGATAAATACTTTCTTATGCATGCACGTATATTTTTAATTTGCAAATATACAAAAAAAAATCCACATGTCAATTTTTTCGTTTCCCACCATCTCCGCTACGCTCTCCATCACCCTCCCCCACACACCCCTGCACCTATTTTTTTCAACACCAACTCTGCTCATATCATATTTTTTTTGTATCTTTGCAGCGTGAAATAAATAATCATTAATACTCTCCGCCATGCAAAATATCGACTTAGAAGACCTGATTGCACGCGAACTCTGCGATGTACTAGACGAACCCGAAGCCTACCAGGACTGTGTACTCGGCATCAACAAGAAAACTCTCGAAGTCACTGTTGCCAGCCCGATGTCACTCTCCAAAGACTTTGCCGTTTATCCTCTCAATGCTTTTTTCACCAACAACGAGGACGGTGATGTCGACCTCGACCTCTCCGAAATCAGTTACGTTGCAAGCCGCCATCAGGCATAACCTCCTGTCTGCCCTGCCTCATCACATGAGCCTGGCACACACACAATGACCATTCCCAAGCGTCATCCCTGCAGTCTCTTCTGCAACTGCAGCAATATTAATTTGCGCCCCACATCCCCAGTCACCTCGAAGTGGTGAGACTATTAATAACGTTGCGGAGGTCGAGAGCAGAGCCGAACTTGTTCGGGCTATGCAGAGATGTAGCAACGTCTCGAAGAAACACGGTACAAGCCGAAGGCGCAGTGCCGTGACACTCAGGCATCAGCGAACTGCGTCCCGAAGGGACGCGACATATATACGGTTTTAATATAGTTTTCCGCAATTCACAGAAACGCCCCAACGGGGCAACAAGATAATAGCCCAAGGCATCGCCTTGGGTAAATGAGATGCAGACCAATCGCCCTGAAAGGGCAAAAGCACAATCCCTGTTTTGCTTTTGCCCTTTCAGGGCGATATCTTATGTTCCCATGACCTACGGCGTTGCCGTAGGCTATCTGCTTTTGGCCTTTCAGGCCGTCGACTGAACGTCCAAAAGATTTCGGCTGTAGCCTACTCGTCTTTCAATGTCATCTTGTACAGCTGTACCGAGCCGTCAATCTCTTTTTCCTTGGCCTCGTTGCCGTACTTGTCGACATCAAATACATTCTTCGGCGACCGGGTGATACTCAGCGGTCCGCCCACACAGCCTCCGTCACAAGCCATTCCCTCAAAGAAATTGGCTGTGGCTTTCTTGGCTCGCAGCAGTGTGAGGTGCTGGCGACACTGGTCTATACCGTTCATGGCCACAGGCTTCACGCCTTCAAAACCCATCTTCTCGGCCACGTGCGCCACACCCTGGGCTATGCCGCCGCTCTTGGCGAAAATACGGCCATAATACGAAGCGTTGTCCAAAGTCGAATCCTCGCACTGTGTGGTGTCTATGCCTCGTGCATCTACAAAAGCCTGCAGCTCCTCGAAACTCATCACACTGTCTATCATACCATGCGTCTTCTCCAAAGTATACTCAAACTTCTTGGCGGAGCAGGGGCCTATAAATACCACTTTGGCCGTGGGGTCGCTGTGCTTTATCAGTCGGGCAGCCATCACCATAGGCGACACCGAAGTGGAAATAGCATCCTTCAGCTCGGGGAAATTGTTCTCCACAAACCGAACAAAGGCCGGACAGCAACTGGTAGTCATCACGGGGTTTTCGCTCTCAGCGGCCTTCTCCTTAAACTCGCGTGCTTCGTTATACAGGGTGATGTCGGCTCCGATAGCGGCTTCAACCACTTGGTGGAACCCAAGTTTCTTGATGGCTGTCACCACCTGGGTTGCACGTCCGAAACGGCACTGGCTCACAATGGCCGGAGCTATCACCGCATACACGCGGTAGCGTGTGTTATTCTCCGATTCTTTAAGTATCTTGATAATGTCAAGCACCAAACTCTTGTCGCTTATAGCGCCGAAAGGACAGCTCACCACACAGGCTCCGCACGAGATACACTTCGAATTGTCTATCTCGGCCTTGTCCTCTTCGTTGATGCTGATAGCCTTCACCTTGCAGCTCTTGATGCAGGGACGTTTCTGTGCTATGATGGCGCTGTAGGGACAGGCCTGGGCACACTTGCCGCACTCTATGCACTTCGACTTGTCGATGGTGCATCGGTGGTCCACGATGGTGATTGCTCCCTTGGGGCAAACCTCTTTGCACGAATGCATCAAGCACCCGCGGCATACATCGGTAACTATCATGCCGCCGGCCGGGCACTCGTCGCAGGCCTCATAAAGCACCTCTATCACGTTGGGGTTCTCCTTATTGCCGCCCATGGCCATGTGCACACGGTCCATCAGCACCGCACGCTCTTTGTGGATACAGCATCGGGTATCGGCCTTGGGTCCCGGTGCGAGGGTGCGCGGAATGGTATAGGCATTTTCCAATCCGCCCTCATAGGCACGGCGGATTACCTCGCGCAGCACCTGGTATTTAATCCATTGTACGTTTGTGTCAAATAGTTTTTGTTCCATAATCAATCATAATTCACTGTTACTTCTTTACCCATGCGGCGCAGGTTCTCGGCCAGACGCTCGACGAGTTTGAGCTTCATCGTGATATCAATGTCCAACCCCTGATGGGCGGCATTCACATTCTGTCCCACAAAAAAGACTACATGCGTGGCTTCCTCGAAGATGATATTGGCCAGCAGCGAACCGCCGTCCTTCTTGCTGTAGGTCTTGGGCGTAAGGTCTTTGACCGACACATACTTCTCCGAAAGGGCCAGCAGACGGCGCATCGTGATGACACCCTCGGTAACGAGGTCGATGCCGTCAATAAATCCGATGGGAGGCACCTCATGGTCGGGAAAGTCGAAACTGGTCTTCAGTTCGCGGCCCAGACATCTGGCCACCACCTGCGACGTGGTGCCGCCGCACACAATGCGCTTATTGGCTCCTTCCATGAAGCGTTGCACATAAACCTCGTCTTTATCCTTGTCCACCGGGGGACCCACCATGATGTGTACCTCCATGCGGGGACGCACGCGGATGGCCGCCACCGTGGTGTCGTCGCCGGGACGGTCCAGATAGAGGTCGTTGCAAGCCGATGCCAGCAAACAGGCAGCCGCACGGGCCGACATGTGGGCGTCGATATTCGAGTCCAGATGTTCCATTATCTCTTTGCGCTGCCAGCCGAAATTCAGTATTTGGCCGATGCCAGCATGTATGGTGCCGTCGCTCATCACGAAGACCATGTCGCCGGACTCGAGTTCCAGCGGTGTGTGGAACACTTTCTTGCCGCATATATCCATTTCCTCACGGGGAAAGTCGCAAGTGTGTCCACGGTGGTACCAGATGGCTTCGGGATTATCAAACTCAAAAAGATGACCGCGACCGTAGTTGTCCACATGTATCACCGAAAAAGTGCTGTATGCCACACCACGCTCCTTGCAGACAGGCAGTGTTTGGATAATGGTTCCCACGCAGTCCTCCATGTCGGCACCGCCCGAAACCATCGTGCAGAGTATCTTGCTCGTAAGTGTGGAAAGGATATTGGCTTTCACGCCGCTCCCCAGTCCGTCGGCCAGCACCACGGTGGTCCAGCCGTCGGCCACACTCATCTCCACGTTGTCGCCGCAGAGTTCCTCGCCATAATGGTTCAGCGAGGTGTATCCGTAATCAATACAAAGCTCCTTCATCACTTCTTAGCAGTTTTCCAGTCGGTGGGGCGGCCGTCGTCTTGCAAATCGACTTTGCCGTCGGCAAGGGTTTTCTTCAGTTTCAGCAGTGCCACCTTGGTCTCGGCGGTGGTCTCGCCCAACAGCGAGGCAATCTCCTGAGCCACTCGCATCTGCTTCATAATAAGCTCGTCGGTGGTGCTGATGGTGTCCATCTTCACTTTGTCGAGCTTCTTGTCGTAGTTCACCTCGTCGCTGATATCCTTCATCAAACCGAACAGCAGGTTCTGCTCGCCCAGCAAACTTACGGTCAGCGAAATATAGCGGTCGGTGGATTTGATATGCAGGCAGCGGTTCTCCACACGGCAATGCTGGTTCAAGGCATTGTAGAACTCCAGCGGGGGAAAGAACCGATCCACAGCGGTGCCCACATTGTCCTCGGGGCGGCCGGTCATACCCAGCAACTTCATAGCTGTCGCATTGCAGTCCATTATGTTCATATCGCTGTCCACAATCATCACACCCTCGGGCGACTGGCGGACGATGTCCACTGCCAGACTCTCGGCACGCTTGCGCATATAGGGCAGGCAGATGTCGATATCGGCATAGCCGTTCACCACAGCCCATGCCTTCTCGCGGCAAGTGCTGTAGCCGCAGGCGCCGCAGTTCAGCTCGTCCTCCTTAGTGAATTTGCCCGTGCGGTGCAGCACATCCTCAATCTCCTTCTCGGTAGCGGGGCGGCTCTTGGAACGCAGGCGCGGGTGGGCATAGGCAAGGCTCACTCCTGCATCGGGGGCCGGACGCATAGGCCGCGTGGCCTTGTCGTGGGCCACATAGGCATCAATGTCCGACTCAGCCTTCATCAATCCGCCGGGACGGGCAATGGCGCTGGGACCATTGATGCAGCCACCGGGACACGAATTCATCTCGATAAACACATGGTCCAGATTCTCTATATTCTCCAGCACGTTGGCCAAACGGTCCACACCGTCGACCGACATATATGTATACCCCTCGGGCAGAGCATCGAACGAACGGATAATACCTCTGGTAACGGGGAACGCCTTGGCCAGGTTCACACCGCCGTTTTCACCGGCAATGGCCAGACGGTTGATAGAGCTGATATCGATATTGTTCTCCTCCAACAGAGTCATCAACTCGTCGAAAGTCAGCACACCGTCAATACCATGCTCGTCGGCCTCGCGTTTCTTGGCCAGACAGGGTCCGATGAACACCACCTTCAGGTCGGGGTCGTTCTTGCGCATCATCTTCGCGTGGGCGGTCATGGGCGAATCTACCGGCGCCAGATAAGGCAATGCCTTGGGATAATACATCTGTATCAGCCTGCAGGCTGCCGGACAAGCCGACGTGATGAAATTGCGCATCTCGCCCTTGGCAAGCACGCGCTTGTATTCCTCCACCACCGCCTGTGCACCCAGCGCGGTCTCCTCAACCACCGAGAAACCCAACTTGGCCAACGCGATGCGCACCATCTGGAAGTCGTCAACTCCCAAACTGCTCACAAACGACGGAGCCACCGATGCGGCCACGTGACCCTCGCGCAACAGGGCGCGCACCTTCTCCATGCCGCTTACCGGCACCTTTGCCTCCTGGGGGCAAGCCAACGTACAGTGACCACAAAGAATACAATGTTCCTCTATCACACTTGCATGATGGCCCTTGATTTCAATAGCTTTAACCGGACACTCGCGGAGGCAGCGGTAACAATCCTTGCACTGTACGGTCCGGGATTCAATATAGTTTGCCATAGTTCTTCTCTTAGTTTTGTTCTAATTGTTCGTGTTTGTTCAATCCAGTTTCAACGACGGGTATACCTCTGTGGCAAACAGTTGCTCGACATTCTCGGCATTCACACTGTGGAGAATGAAGCCATTCTCTGTGCGTTCCACCTGAGGGCCGTTCGCGGCGGGCTCCACCTCGGCGCAATCCACAGTGACTCCCTTTGCGCAATGCCCCAGACAGAAGCTAGCCTGCAAATCCACAAGGTCTTCTACATCGTACTTCTTCAGCACACGTTTCATTTCTTCAATCACGGCATAGCTACCTTTCAAATGGCAGGAGCTGCCGACACATACTTTTATCGCAATCATTGATATAATAGTAGTTTATATTAGTATTAATAACTGATTTTTATTCCCCCATCACACACGACACAATACGTCACAATTACGTACAATTGTCACGTGTTTTGGATTTGCAAAATTACGAAATTTTATCGTTCCGTTAGACAAATCTTTACCACTTTCCCGCAATCAGCACATTCCCAAATCGATAAAAAAAACCAAATACCATCCATTTCAATCGCAGCCTCGCTCCCTCATCACTACTAATTCACTATTTCCCCATCTTTTTCTTCTCCCACAAGGTTAATACAAGCTTAACAAGAGGTGAATAGAAGCTGAAGATGTAGCGAAACCTCAGCGAAACCTCAGCGAAACCCACTATGGAGGCAGGGCGTACTCATAATTATCCGGCAGAGAGCCTACCGGGGGTGTGGTGCGTGGCCCGATTGAAGTATCGGGGTGTCAACTCTGGGTCCGACCCGTCGCTACTGCCCATTCCGTTGGCCGACCAGTTCGATGGACTCTTTGCCGGTGAGGTGCTCGATGTCGAGACGGATGACCAGCATGCGTGCGAGGCCGTTTTCGAGTTCCTTCTGCAAGGCTTCGTCCTGGTGGGGGTTGTAGCGGTTGCCAAGCAGGCGGGCGGCGGCCAGTTTCTCAGCCTCGTCGTCGACAATATGGATCCGGCCGAAGGCGATGACGCTTCGGAAGAAAGTGGTGTATAACGCGGGCTTTACGTCGTCCTGCGCCACAACGCAGAACGATGCCCGGTCGCGGCCGCGTATGGCATCGACCTTGTGGCCGGACAACGCGCTGTGGAAATAGAGCTTGCCCTCGCTGAAGACATAGCTGATGGGGACCGCGTAGGGATAGTCCCCGTCGCCCAGCAAGGCCAAAGTGCCCGAGGTGGCAGTTTGTAAAATCTCTATGCTTTCTTCGTCCGAAAGCTGTTGGCGTTTACGCCGCATCTCCCTGAATTCCATAGTTTAAGTATTTTGTTGATTCATCTGTTATTCTTGCCACAAAAATACACATAATAATTGGAAGAGGGGCAAGAGAGTTGTTATATAGTAAGCTATAGTGCTGAAAAGTAACCTATTGTACCTTTCGGTACTGACTTGGCGAGATGCCGGTGTGGGTTTTGAAATATTTGCGGAAGGTGAACTGTTCGGGGAAGCCGAGGCGGTCGGCAATCTCCTTTATCTGCAGATTGGACTGCAGCAGGTGTTTGGCCTGCCCGATGGTGAAGAAGTGTATCCACTGCATGGGGGTGCGGCCCGTGTACTGATGAATGAGGGTTGAGAAATGGCGCACAGAGAGCGAAGCCTCCGCCGCATACTCGGCTACCGTTCGCCGCTCAGTGTAGTGAAGTGCAAGCGACTGCATAAAACCTACAAAAACCTGTTCGCCACGCGAAGGTTTTTCCATTACGGGACGCTTGGACGAGGCTATGTGGTAGACCACTTCAAGAATGGCCTGCAGACGCAAGAGGGTGGTGAGGCGGTCGTACATTTGCCGAAAGGTTTCGTCCGCGGGGCGCGAGGCCTCGCGTTGGGCTATAAGGCGTGCTGTTTCCATAATGCGGGCAGCCATTCCGTCGTCGAGCATAAGGCAGGGCAGGGACTCGTTGACAACGGGCATCATGCGGGCAAAGAAGGGAGATGTTTCGGCCCAAACCGATGCGGCGTCCTCCGATATGACACACTCGTCATAATCCTCGCTGTGTTCCACTTCCATTATAGGCAGCATGGGCGAAAGGATGGTGACGAGGCCTTTCTCCACATGGCACAGGCAGCTGCCCAAAATGCGTGTTGCCGTGCCCTGAGTGCATAGTGAAATCCCTACTTTTTGCCCCATATTGTATATGTTTTTCAAGCTGCAAAGGTACAAATTATTTCGAAACCGTACAAATTACTCAATAATACAGACACATTGCTCTTTGCCACATGGCGAAACGAAAGTACTTTTGCATCATGAAATAAAAGAAGAATAATCAATCACAAACAATTAAGAATCAACTAACAATGAAAAAGTTAATCAACAACTGGCACAACATTTCGGTCTTTCTGGCAGGAGGCGTTGCCTTGGTGGCCATACTGGTGCCAATGGACACCGTTACACGGCTGCTGCTTGCCGCAATAGCGGTGCTGTTTCTGCATTTCTTCGAAGAGTTTGGCTGGCCGGGGGGATTTCCACTGATGGGCATGAAGGTGCTGATGGGCAGCAGTGAACCCGACTCCAGCAAGTGGGGCGTGAACAACCTGAGCTCGATGTTCGGCAACTGGGGATTCCTGCTGATGGTGTACGTGCTGCCGCTGTGCCTGCCGGGCGTGCAATGCCTTACGCTGGCTGCGTTTATGTTTCTCTTTGCCGAGGTGCTGATGCACTGCGTGATTTTCCCTATCCGCTTGCACAGTCTTTACAACTCTGGCCTGATAACCACCATCGGACTGGGAGCCATTGCCTGTTGCTACTTCTTTGGCGGGGTGTTCGATGCCGGGATGTTTGAGTGGTACGACTGGGTACTGGCAGTTGTATGGTTCGCCGTAGTGTTCGTTTTCTCCTTCCGTTCCAAACTGTATTGGGATCTTGGCAAGAAGCCAGGATACCCCCTCACCGAGCAGTCGGCCTTCGGACCGTTCATGAGGTAGACAAGAAGGCGACGTTGCGCGGAACCTGCCAACTGAGAGATTGTGGGAGGGGACAAATCAAAATGGATTACAATTAGAGAGTCAAGTGCCGTTGCGGAGAGATGGTTATAGTACTGAAATGTAACCTATTGTACCTTTCGGAACTGACTTGGCGAAATGCCGGTGTGGGTTTTGAAATATTTGCGGAAGGTGAACTGCTCGGGGAAGCCGAGGCGGTCGGCAATCTCCTTTATCTGCAGATTGGACTGCAGCAGGTGCTTGGCCTGCCCGATGGTGAAGAAGTGTATCCACTGCTTGGGGGTGCGGCCCGTGTACTGATGAATGAGGGTTGAGAAATGGCGCACAGAGAGCGAAGCCTCCGCCGCATACTCGGCTACCGTTCGCCGCTCGGTGTAGTGAAGTGCAAGCGACTGCATAAAACCCACAAAAACCTGTTCGCCAAGGTGGGAGAAGAGGATTTGGAGTTGGCGGGGAGAGAGGCGTTTTTGGGCGGGGCGGTAGCCGGTGGGCGTCAGGGGTACGTTACGGGTGTGCTCGGGGTGGGATTGCCGCGATACTGAAAGTGGAGAAAGAGTGCAAAAAGGAATTTCGGAGGTATAAAAAAGAGAAAAATGGCAGGGTTAAGACAAAAAGAGAAAATGCTTTTTTAAAATAAGAGTTTGATAATAAGAAAAATATAAAGTTTTTGTAAAAAAATATTTTGCCAGAATGGAAAAAGGTTGTATCTTTGCACCGTCAGTTTCCACCACGCTTCCCACTTGAATAGCGAACCAGGGTGGAACTTTTGTTTTAAGATTATGCAGTACAACAAACAACCAATTAGCGTAGCCGACCAGATTGCGCAACTGAAGAGCAGAGGTTTGGCTATTGACGACGAGGCCAAGGCGGAGAAAACGCTATCCGTCATCAGTTATTTCCGTTTTGCGAACTATTTGCGCCCTATGGAAGAGGACAAAGTCAGCCACACCTTCAAACCAGGAAAGAATTTCAGCAATGCAGTAGATTTATACTATTTCGACAAAGAATTGAGAGGTGTAATATTCTCGGCAATCCAAACAGTCGAGATTGCGTTGAGGACTAGCGTTATCCAATACTTCTCGATGAAACACGGCCCGTTCTGGTTTATGGACTACAGCCTTTTCAAGAACGACATCAAAAAGTATATCGAATGCCTCACCAAGATACAGAGCGAAATATCGCGTTCCAAAGAGGATTTTATCAAAGACCACTTTGACAAATACGACAATCCCTATCTGCCTCCATCGTGGAAAACGTTGGAGATAGTGTCCTTCGGAACATTGTGCAAGCTTTTTGGCAATTTCAACGATACTTCCGCAAAGAAAGCAGTGGCTCGGAGTTTTAATGTGCCCAACCACGAGTATCTGGAAAGTTGGATGGTAGCAATGGCGGCATTGCGAAACTATTGTGCCCACCATGCGCGTGTATGGAACCGCATCTATCCATTGAAGCCACAGTTGCCTAATGCCAAAAAGATGAGAGCGGATTGGGTAGATGTGTCGGCGGTTGACCCAAGCCGTTTGTATGCATTGCTTTGTTGCCTGATTTATTGGGTGAACAACATACAGCCCGACAACACCACCAAGGACGACATCCTGCAACTGATGAAGAAACATCCAAACGTTGACCCGCCGGCGATGGGATTCCCGAAGAGGTGGGAGCAAGAGGCACTTTGGAGATAAGCGACAAAAAATAAATGAGGGCGAGGCCGGGAGGCCTCGCCCTTGGTTGTGTTAGGGGTAGAGGACTTGATATTTCTTTGGTGGCGGGCTTTTATGGCTCACCCAGATAGGAGAAGAGAATTTGGAGTTGGCGGGGGGGAGAGGCGTTTTTGGGCGGGGCGGTAGCCGGTGGGGCGGAGGGCGTCGAGGTGGCCGGGTGTGAGGTTGATTTCACGGGCGAGGAGGCGGCTCGCGGTCTTCTTGCTACAGCCGTCGAAATAGGCCATGGCAAGGTCTTGTTTGAATTGGTAATGCATATTAATGAAAATTTAAATGAAACAAAAGGCCCGAGGGCCGGAATTAGAATCAAAGTAAATTTCATATTATGCACCGAGTCGTCAGCAAGACTATAAAAAGAAAGCCATAAAAGGAGAAAAAAACGCCCTTCATGGCTGCACAAACATGGATAACAGATGATAATAGGATTGCTATCTATGGGTGTCGGAAAAGCATATTACTTGAATTTTATGCACGTCAGATTTATAAATAAAAAGACCCAATTTTTCGGACAAAATAGAAGGAAGATTGCTTATCTCATAAGGATATGATAGCAAATCATTATCGTATTTTATTGGATAGAATTCATTAGTGCCTTTTTCTAGTACGACTGGACAATCGTAAGCTATTCTGATATCTTCCGCTAAGTTTACTAGTGAGCCACTCACTTTTCCTGTGGCATTATTGACCTTGATGTGGTCATCTATTCCAAGTACATACATGTTTTCATATGTCGTATCTATTTGAAGGCGACTATGTTTTGCAAGTTCTGCTACTATTTGTGGTGCGTTTTTGTATGGAATTGTATCGTGGAATTTCAGTATGCATTCCCAGTTGGGTTCTTTCTTGCGAGATAATTTAATCTTGAAAAATTCAGTGGCAGAATATGAACCTTCGATGATGTCCGGATTGAATCTTTGTACCAGATTGAAAGCTATGACAGGCAGGTTGCCCTTTACAACCACGGTACTATCGTTAATTTCACGGAAATCGATACTTTCCACCGATGATGGTTTTAGTGTAGCAGAATAGAGAGGTGAATTAAAAGTCACCTCGATAGGTGTATATAAAGAGGGCGTTGGAGATATAATGACAATAAAAATGGCAAAGATATTGTTTAGCGCATGCAACAGGCACGCATACCAAAAACCAAAGTTGTAAGTTAGCCAGCATGCAACTAATCCCAATCCGAACAGTTCGGTCAATACCAATGCTGTTTCGATGTCAAATCCAGAGAAGCCTGTAACATGAGCCGAGGCAAACAATAGCGATGTTGCGAGCATTAACAAGACCATCTTAGCGTCGGGTTTGTTGTTCATCGCAACATCAATCAGCAAACACACAAGGAATCCGGCAGAACCGAGCCACCAAAAAGAGCTAATGGCTATATAGCAACCCATTGCTGCAAATAGAGATATTGTCATCACTCTTTTTCTACTCTTTATCCAATATCTGAACAAGAACTCTTCCAAGATAGGTGTGATAATGCCCATTATAACAAATAAAATCATAATGGATAGGGGATCTTTCATATCCTCGATCTTATCCATCAAGATATCCTGCCCGGGCATCTCATTCCCGCAGAGTGATAGGATAACCCGGATTACCGCAGATACTATCCACAGTACCATTCCGGCCCAGAGGATTTTTTTATGCTTAAAAGAGAGATATCGTTTCATTTTTTTAATCCAGATAATAGCCCGCTTAAGTAACGAGGTATACTATTATTTCAAATCATAACAAATATGAGTGAAAAAAGGTATGATGATCCTTTTCTTAAGCAGGCTTGTCATGAAATCAAATAAAACTAAAACTTATTGCAATCACTTCCTTCTCCGTAAACGTCGCCTACATGTTTGCAATTAGGATGAGTTTCACCTCCTGTGCAACTTACGCAGCATCGGCCTCGATATGCAGAACAAAGATATTCATTACAATGAGTTATGCCATTTGCAATCACCATATTACAATGTTCCCTATAGGCCATATATGCTAAAGTGGCCACCCCAACAGCTATTGCAATTGCCGGATGTGCTTTACTAATAATTTGAACGACCGCATGTATGGCAGGTCCCTTGGTGTCTGTATTATTTTTTAATGACATCATTTCGCTGGCAAAATCCACATTCAAATCAGTCGTGAATTTAAAATGAGCTACACTGTCATCATCACGCAACATGTCAAAAGAAATGTTGTTTCCTGATGAAACGATATTGTAGAATAAAACTGTGTCACCCTCGTCTGTTTTGATGCTAATCGAATCTTCGCTGCAATCAAGTATGGAAAATTGCGAGTTGAAAATATTCCAGGTGTAATTTACATCAAATTGGAAGACACCTTTTTTGAAATGTCTATTGTTCCATTCAGATTCGTAAATATTGCCAAGATTAAGTAATTCCAATCTGTCATAAGTATCATTTGTGGTTATTTCTGCAATCAGATTCATATCCTTCTTTGATTCAGAAAGCCCTGGATTTGACAATTCCGAGGCTTTTGTATCGCCTTTCGAACAACCGGCCATTACGCATACACTAGCTATTACAACGACCGCGAGGGTCAATATCTTTTTCATTTTTATCATTTTTATTAACTAATCAAATAATAATTTGGTTGCTATGGTGCTATGTGGATCTTTGCAACAATTTCTACAGCCACACAATAAAGTCAGTCGATGTACGTTGTTAAAAACAGTGTGGAGCGACTGCTCTATGCCTTGGGTGCGGGATGGCAGGGAAGAGTGAATTGTGAGCTTCAACACCTATCACACTCTCCCTGCATCGGCACCCTCTCTTTTTGCCCCGACACAACGGCGCACCAATCTTGTGCGGGGCTTCGTCAGATGAAATACATGTGATTTAAAGGGTTTGTGCAAACGGCACTTAGCGGCGTTTGCAGACTATTTAATAGCAATAACGGTATACTGTCCATTAGCGTACGTTGTACTTACAGTATAACCTTGGTCGGCTTTTTCTTTTGACCAAGCCTTGGCTTTCTCTTGGTCCGGTGTCGTAATTGTTTGAACGTCCTTGGTGGGTAATTCCTGAACGCTTGCGCTTTCGTTGACGAAACGGACATCATGTCCTTGTGCGGACAGAGACAGCATGCTATCGACGAAGGCATCCCATTCTGCGTCATTTTGTAGAATTATTTGGTTGGTCACGCCGTCAATGGTATAGCTTACCACACGCACGGTGCCGATGACCGCATCAGTGGATTGCGGTTCCACGAGGTTTTCTTTCTGGCAGCTGACTGCCATATTGCCAGCACTGCAAACAGTGCAACAGTGATGATGTTTCTTTTCATTTTGAACAGATTTTAAGATTAATAAGTTATTTCTTCGTATTCTTTATTTATGATTGCGTCGTATTGTGTATCACTGACATTGTGAAATATGCACATCGACATCTTCAAATGAGAGAAAACAACAAGGTCTTTTATTATTACACTGTCATGACCCGTTATGACGGTGTCTTTAATAAGTCGGTGGTCAAATGAATGTTCAATGCTCATTAATGCTTTGTATTCCTTTGTATACATTGAGAAAAGTGCGATGCCGAAATCTTTGCACAAACTATCCCACAAGGCGGTATCCTTTGTTTCAAGCAGGGTGACATCGACAAAGACAGTGTCGTTAACCTTATAGTCTTTTATGAACGAGGCTGCGACACCGTCCACGTTTTCATAGCGGGTGTAAAGGTCGCTGACCTCACGGGAGGGGAAGATGTATTTCCATTGCAGGGCGAGGCAGAGGATGACGGCCTCGACGAGGGCCAGGATGGCTACAATCAGCCAGAAGCGTTTTTTGTTGAACGTTTTCTCGCTGAGCCGAGTGGAGGAACGCTTGCTTTCATCCCGAGGCGCGGAAAACGAGGGTTTCGAAGAATCCAACGGACGTTTCATAGCTGCTGGATTATATTGTCCACGGTGTCGCAGATCGCGGCGGCGGTTTGTTCGGTGGTGGTGGTTACATTAACATAGTCGCGCGTGGCGGCAAAGGCCTTGTCGGCGTTAAGGGCGATTAGCAGGAAGAGGCAGGCTGCGATGGAGTAGGACGGGAGGCGGAGGGAGAAGAACTCCTGCCAACTGGTACAAGCTCCTGTGGAGCGCGTAGAGGGGTCGACGTGCGTGGTAACGGAATTGTAGCTACCGGCGAGGACGAACCCTAGCCAGCGGCGACGACGGCGGGAGAGGCGGCTCAGGCGGTCGGCATAGTGGGCCATACGGTAGGGACGGTGGCGGAGGCGGAGCGTCTGCCGCATAAGCCAAAGGCTACGGGCGGCACGCAAGGCTACCACAGCATCGGCGACGGCAAGGATGAGGACTGCGACATTGAGGGGTGTGGGACCCGCCGGAGCGGTGTGCCACAGGAGGCTCGCCGCCAAGGCGAGGACGAAGAGACAGAAGACGAGCAGATAGCGGTCGGCCTGCTGGCGGAGCTGGAACTGCGGAAGACGGTCGCCTTCAACCACCGAATGGATTTGCTCAGGGGAGAAGGGCTGTATCCGCGAGGCGACTTCATCCATTAGCCTCTGAGCAGAACGCAATCGACGGATGTCGTCATCCGTGATGGGACAGTTGTGTCCTTTTTCCTCTTGCCGGACAAGATCCAGCGATTCTTTTTCTTTTTTCATAGATGATAAGTATTTACCCCCTGCAAATAATATGGTAAAGAGGGGAGAAAGAGGCTGGTTAATAATTATTTGTGGATTAACATTTTCAATTTGTTTAAAAGTCGTGACATTCGTTTTCGTGCGTTGCTTTCGGTGATGCCCTCGGATTGGGCTATCGTGTAGTATGAATCATCGTTAAGAAAGTGGGTCAAAAGTGCGCGTTCTTTATTGTTCAATTGTTCTGTGAGTTCGTCGAGCAGGTTCCAGTCGTTGTGTTGGCTCCACAAGGATGACAGCACGTCAGTGGATGCAAGGTTCTCCATATTGTATGCGTCGCTGATGGTTTGAAGCTCTTGGCGGTTCCGGTCGCGGAGATAATGAACTGCGGCGTGGTATGAGATTTGATATATCCATGTTGCCTCTGTGCTGTCGCCTCGGAAACGGCTTAATCCGTATCGGCAGAACTCTGCCCATATCGCCAACGCACATTCTTGTCGCAACTCATCGAAATAAAATGCATTACCACCACAGCACCTGAGGCAGATACTGTTTATGGTCGTGTTGTTGCGGCTCAGTAGGTCAGCGAATTCTATTTCTTGTTGCTGCGTTGGCATTTATTTTTAGTTCAGGCTATAGCATAACTTCTTAACGTCATTTTGGTTGTTATATTATTATTGTGCTGCTTCATTTACGATATGTTTTGTTTGTGTTTTCTTTTTGCCATATTAGAGGCAAAAAATATTGAATTGTGAGACAAAGTGATGAAATTTTCTTGAAGATTTTTTTTGAATGGGCTGGGGTTCAATAGAATTGGAAAGATTATTTAAGGTTGCGACAATATCTTTTGTTCTCCGCTGCGCTATGGAAACGGCCACTGGTAGTTTCTTCACATACGGAACGATGGGCGGGACGGTCGTGGTTGGTTATTCTCTGGCGGTTGGTGATTGAAGTGAGTCACCGTTGCGGCGGAGACTGTTTTTGTTTCCGCTGTGGCACAATAAAATATACAGGATGGCGTTAATGACTGTATAACCAATAATAGTATAGATAATTGCTGATTATACGACATATACGGCATTGGTACGAGCCGAGAATACCTCATGTGGTATTCCTGGACGGGCTTTATGCGGGGATGCTCAAGGATGACCGACTGCAACTCAACGCCCCACGGGGCAAATACGAACTCAAGGTGCAGTTTGGAGGCCGGGTGCCCCTCGGCAAGAGCGGACGGAGCATCGACATGTCGGTATCTTCCACCAAGCCAATCGAAGTCCCCAGCACCGGCGATGTGGAATATGTGTTCCACGACCGCGAACGGTTATGGAACCTGCTTTTCGACATAGACCTGATTGTGTGGGTGGTGTCGTGGTTCGTGACGATGCCGCCTCTCTATAAAATACTCTCCGACGCGTTTTTCGCCTTGTGGCTGGTGCGGTTGATACTGATACGGAAGAAATACTACAAGATAATTGAAAACACGAACTGACACAGGGAAAAAACAGAATAACTGAAAGTATGATAAAAGTATCCAATTGGGCCGCTACGGCCAGAAGCCGAGTAATCGGCATCGGGGAAACGGTGCTGGACATTCTCTTTAAAGACGACCAGCCGCAGAAGGCCGTCCCCGGTGGCTCTACATTCAACAGCATTGTCTCGCTGGGACGGGCCGGAGTGCCGTGCGCTATGGTGACCGAAGCCGGCGGCGACCACATCGGCGACATTATATGCCGCTATCTGAGCGACAACGGAGTCTCTCCGGAATATGTATGCCGCCACGAGGGCATCAAATCGCATATATCGCTGGCCTTCCTCGACGAGAACAACGACGCGCAATATGTGTTCTACAAAGACCATGCCTCCGTCTCGCTCGACGGGAAGCTGCCGGAGATAACCCGAGACGATGTAGTGCTTTTCGGCTCATTCTTCGCCATCAACCCCGCCATACGGAAGGTGGTGGGAGGCCTGCTGCACGCCGCGCGCGAGGCGGGTGCTTGGCTCTACTATGATGTCAACTTCCGCAAGAACCATATCGCCGACTTGCCCGACGTGATGGGCAATATCGAAGAGAACATGCAACTGGCGGATGTGGTGCGCGGGTCGGTGGAGGACTTCGGACATCTGTATGGCCTACAGAATGGCGATGGAATATACGAGCGTGTGAGCCGTTTATGCAGCACGCTGATACTGACCGACGGGGCAGGCCCCATACGGGTCTACACCCCCGAAGGCTGCGAGACCTTTGCGGTGCAGCCGGTGGAGACCGTCAGCACCGTGGGCGCGGGCGACAACTTCAACGCCGGCTACATCTACGCCATGATGCAAGGAGCGCAAAACCAGTCGGCACGTATTGAAGTGGCACAACGTTGGAGCCAAGATGTCTGCCGCCAAATGGGAAACAACATCAGCGACCATCTGGCCAAATACTATAAAAGCCGAAACAATCGGTAAGATTTAATCTTCCGATCTTTCTGTACAGCATCCCACAATGCACAACTATTTACTATAGGGGAAAGTCTGTCGCAATCCCTGCTCAGTGCTGCTGTCGATATCAACCCACATCAGGTAGAAGCAGCTTTGTTTACGTTCAAATCGCCGCTATCGAAGTGTGTGGTATTGGCCATTTAAGTAGGTCTTGGAAAGACCATCGAAGCAGGACTAGTCATAGGGCAATAATAGGCATACGGCAAACGTAATATAATCATTGTCCGCCTTGCGGCCTTGCATTTTTATTTAGCAGAACAAGAAAAAGTTTGTATCTTTGCAGCATGAAAACGAAATGGAACAACCCCTTTTATGCCTTGATTTATGGTTAGTAATTCAAAATCTGATATTGAGGAAATATCATGTATACTAAAAAAATTCAATAACGATAGAGATTGGGAACAATTTCATGACGCAAAAAACCTTGCTTTAAGCATATCCATAGAGGCATCTGAACTCAACGAATGTTTTTTGTGGAAAAATGCAGAGGACGCAGACAGAAACAAGATAGAAGAAGAATTAGCAGACGTCTTTCTTTGTGCAATCATGCTTGCTGACAAATGCAATCTTAATGTCAGAGACATTTGCCTAAAAAAGATTGAAAAGAATGCACAAAAATATCCTGTTGAAAAAGCCAAAGGCAAGACTGCAAAATATGATGAATTATAATTAGTAGTTTTAAAGAGAACAAATCGTTACTAATATGGAATTTGGGACTGCAGCTATAATTGGAGCATTTATAAGATGGTTGGCACGCGGGTGCAAAACCAGTTTCCAAGACGAGTTAGACTGCGTTGATGGATGGTTCCCCAATGTTCCAATTCTGGGCACATTTGAGAATATTATCTTATCCCAATTATTTGTAATTATTGTCATTATCATCATTGCAATAATTCTTTGAAAACAACATAAAAAAAATATCGGATAGCTGAAGATAGTTTATTATGAAAGAAAATGAAAATGTCCCCGTCGAGCGGCATCCGCTGAAGCCTTTCCTGCCGCCCAATGCACGGCTGCTGATGCTGGGCAGTTTCCCGCCACCACGGAAACGGTGGTGCATGGAGTTTTTCTACCCCAACCGCACCAACATGATGTGGGAAATATTCGGGGAAGTATTCTTCGGCGACCACAGCAGGCTGGTGGACTTGGAAAACAAATCATTCCGCAAGGACGACATTGAGCGGCTGCTGAACGAGCGTGGAATTGCCGTGTTCGATACAGCCACTGCAGTACGCCGCTTATCGGGCAACGCCTCGGACAAAGACTTAGAGATAGTGGAGAAGACTGACATTGAGGCCCTGCTGTCGCAACTGCCGCTGTGCCACGACTTGGTATGCACCGGGCAGAAGAGTTTTTCTGTGCTCACCGAAGACTACGGGGTGCCGTTGCCCAAGATAGGCGAGAGCAACAACTTCTCGCTTGGCGGTCGCCCCATGCGGCTATGGCGCATGCCATCGTCCTCGCGGGCATTTCCTATGCCTTTGAATGAGAAAGCAGCCTACTACCGCAGCATGATGCAGCAAATTGGTATTCTGTAGCTGGGTAAACCCAAATTGTACGCTGTTATTCATATCACACCCCTTCGGGGTGATTTAAAGAAGACTCCTCACTATTATCAAGTTAACCCTAATGACCGATTTGGGAGAAAAAAAAGCTCTAGGCAATACGGTGCCTTTCGCTTCCATCCACAGTGGGCCGAGGGGGTCAGTTATCGTTATTCAGCGTGTGGGCTATCTTGTCGATATTCAGGCTGCGGGCCGAGGCATCGAATATTTCCTTGTAGATACCCCCTTGCCGATACACCTCGTCGGGGGTGCCGCTCTGCTCCACATGCCCTTTCTGCAAGGCATAAATCGTATCGGCGTCGATAATCTGTCCCAAACTATGGGAAATCACCACCACAGTGCGTCCCCGCTTAATAGCGTCCAGGCTGTTCTTTATCTGCTCGGTAGCCACAGCATCGAGGCTGGCCGTGGGTTCATCGAGGAAAATGATGGGCGGGTTTTTCAGAAACATACGGGCAATGGCAATACGCTGCTGCTGACCACCGGAGAGCTGGGTAGCCTTGGCATTGAAGCCATCGGGGAGAGCCATCACCTGGTCGTAGATATACGCCTGACGCGCAGCCTCCAACACTTGCTCGTGAGTGGCCGAGGGATTGCCGTAGCGAATGTTCTCTTCTATCGAGCCATCGAAAATATGGTTTTTCTGTAGCACCAGACCCACATTGTCGCGCAGATACTGCGTGTCCCACTCCCTGAGGTCCACCCCATCGAGGGTAATGGTGCCGCAGTCGGGTTGATAGAACTTATCGAGCAAATTGACAATGGTGGTTTTGCCTGCTCCGCTCAGTCCCACAAAGGCGGTAATCTCGCCACTGCGAATCTCCATATTCAAGTCGTGCAGAGCCTTGTTGCCGTTGCCATAGGTAAAATCCACATGGCTGATGACGATGTCGCCCCTCACCCGCTCGGGTTTGTACGAGCCACTCTGTTCTATCTCGCTGTCGGCATCCAGAATGGAGAAGAAGCCCTCGGCATAGATAAGAGCATCGTTCATGTCGTCGTAGATGCGGTGCAACTGCCTGATGGGGGCCGACACATTGGCGAAGAGCATCACGTGATACATGATTTTACCTATGCTCATGCCGGGATAATCGATGAGCACCAGATAGGCAGTCAGAATAATAATCAGCACAGTTCCTATCTGTTCAACAAAAGTCTTTAATCCCTCGAAAAGAAAACTGATGCGGCGAGTGGCCATCTGCTGGTCGGTAGAGTCGTTCTGCAGTCGGGCCTGACGTTCGGCCTCCACACGTTCGCGGTTGAACGACTTGATGACACCCATGCTTTCCAGAATGTTCATAATGCCGTGGTTCAACGCCTGATGGGTGCCGAACACACGACGGCGCCAACCCTTCATTCTAACCCCCTGACGGGCGGTAATAAAGAAATAGACAGGGATGATGGCCAAAGCCACCAGCCCCACATAGACATTGGCCGCAAACATCAGCACCAATGCCATCACCGCACTGGTGAAAAGTGGCAAAATGTCGATAAAGAAATTCTTGACAGTGTTGCTAAGGCTCATCACGCCCCGGTCGATGCGAGTTTGCAGCTTGCCCGGTTCGTTACCATCGTTGATGAAATAAGCCATGCGGAACTGCAGGATGCGGTCCACCACACGTAGTGACAAGTCGCGACTGACGTTGATGCGAATCTTCTCGCCGAAGATGCGCTGTCCGAAAGTGAATACCGCCGACAGCAACTCTTTGCCCAACAGCACAGCGCTGACCACCAGCAACAGCTTAGCCGCTTTGCCCCACTCGAAGCCACCTTCCTCATGCAGCAAGGCGTTGATGGCATCCACAGCGCGGTCCAGCACCACGGCGTTCACCTGTGCCATCAGCGAGCCGACCAAGGTGAGCAGCAATGTAAGCACCACCAGCCAACGGTAAGGCTTGACGAAAGGCCATATTTTCAAAAACAGTTGTTTCAGTGTCATACGCTATCCTCCTATAATAACTAGCTATCGCTATTGTGTTGTCTTTGTCTATCGCAGTTCGATAAGGGTTATTTCGGGCATGGCACCGATGCGTGCCGGGAAAATAGTCTCGCCAAGACCGATATTGATATAGAGGCATTGGTTCTTGTAGCGATACAATCCCTTGTATTGCCGATAGAAATGCTTTATAGGATTCCAACCCAACAGCGAGAACTGCATGGCGTGAGTGTGTCCCGACAGCATCAAGGCTATATCCTTGCCCTTGACCCCATGATCCCAATGGGTAGGGTCGTGGCTCAAAAGGATTTTGAACAACCCGTCGGTGCCGAGCAAAGCCTTGCCCAAATCACCACGCGAAGGGAAATGGGGCGAGGTGGTGGTGTTCTCCACACCCACAACGGCCATCCTGCTGTTGCCCCGATGCAGTATGAGGTTCTGATTGAGCAGCAGTTTCCAACCCATGGCCTTCTCCCGCTCCATCAGTTCGATTCGGCCCTGCTCGGGACTCATGCCGCTGGTGCCACGATTAATATAGGTGCAGTAATCGTGATTGCCCAGCACGGATACCACGCCGTCCCGCGCCTTCAAGCCTTTCAATACGGGTTCAGTCACATCCAACTCCGAAGGCTCAATGGTAACAAGGTCGCCTGTGAAGACAATCATGTCGGCATCCAGGCTGTTCACCTTGTCCACCGCCCGCTGCAGCGAGCTGGCCCGATAGCGGAACGACCGCGAATGGATGTCCGACAGATGCACAAGCCTATAGCCATCGAACGCCTCCGGGAGCGAGTCGAACTCCAGCTCAACCCTATTCACCCTGTAGCTGTTGCGCTCAATAAGCAATCCGTAGGCCATCAACAGTACCGGTACTGCCAACGACAGCAGTCCCCATAAAAAGCACCGCTTGAACGACAACCCGGCCACCAGTGCAAGCACACCAGCAACAGCCAGATCGAGCAAAGTCAACCCCACAAAACACACCAGCAGCAGCACCGCAACCGAAAACACTTCAGAATACATATTACTCTTTATTTTATCCTATTGTAAGACGAAGGACGGAAAGCCCGTTCGCGCTCTTGCTATTCAATAAACGTGATAATAAGCGTCAGCACCATAAAACCCGCAATCAGCGAGTAGGTGGCCAACTTTTGATAACCATGGGCGTGGGTTTCGGGTATCATCTCATCGCTAACCACATACAACATGGCACCTCCGGCAAAGGCGAGCATTACCGGCAACAGGTAGGTAGAAATGGCACCCATGCCGTAACCTATCCAAACACCCACCACCTCGAGCAGCGCTATGGCCAGCGAGATGACGAACGCGCGCATCCTTTTCACCCCTGCCAAAAGCAAAGGGGCAATCACCACCATGCCCTCGGGAATATTCTGCAAGGCAATGCCCAAAGTCACAGCCCAGGCATCGCCTGTCTCTTCGGCATTGAAACCCACACCAGCCGCCATGCCCTCGGGCAGTTTGTGCAAAGCCACGGCCATAACGAAAAGCAATATGCGGTTCAGAGAGGCATTGTTGCGATGCTCCTCCTAGTCAAGGCCTGTAATCTTGTGCATGTGCGGAGTCACAAAGTCGAGCAGATTCAAGAACAACGCGCCCACAGCCACACCCACAACTGCCAGCCACCAGTCAGCGGCACCAGCCTGCTCCACTGCGGGGACAATCAGTCCGAGAGTGGCCGCCGCCAGCATCACGCCGGCACAGAACCCAAGCACCGCATCGTTCCACTTATGGGGCAGCTCCTTGATGCCAAAACCGATTATGGCACCTATCACCGTTGCCAAACTCAGTCCGGCAGCACTCAGCCATACCTGTGTCATCATAGTCCAGTTCCTTTACTCTCAGGTCAGTCCTTCAACAACTGAGCCGTGTGGTTCTTGGTGTTCACCTTGCCTATGGCATCCACAATCACGCCATTCTCATCAATAACGTAAGTAGTGCGTAGTGTACCCTCGGTTTTGCGGCCATACATTTTTTTCACTCCCCAAGCCTCGTAGGCCTTGAGAATGGTGAGGTCGGTATCGCTGATAAGATGGAAAGGCAACTGGTATTTCTCAATAAAGCGTTGATGCGACGCTGCCGAGTCGCGGCTCACGCCAAGCACCTCGTATCCCAGAGCCAGGAAACGCTGATAGTTGTCCCTCAGGTCGCATGCCTCGGAAGTGCAACCGGGCGTACTGTCCTTGGGATAGAAATAGAGTACCAGCTTCTTGCCGGCAAAGTCGGCCAGTTTCACACGGTTTCCGTTCTCGTCCATTCCCTCGAAAGCAGGGGCTTTAGTACCAATCTGTAGCATATCTATTCTTTTTTTTGACATAACGGACTTCGGCCCTTTTTATTGAGTAACCTAAAAAATAATTACCCACAATGGTAAGCACACTTTAAGTCTTACGAGGGTATATTTGCAATCTAACGCACTTCGGTGGTGGCTATATAAACTCACAAAAGCAATGGAATCCGTTACAATTTGTATCAAGACATTAGCTGAGTACCAAGATTGTATAGCTCTGAGAGAAAAAAAATCACGATGGTTTGTAACATTTTCCATATTTTTGCATCTAATAATAGCGAATGATGCATAAAATTCAAACCACAGAAGAAGCGTTCATGTCGATGGCAAAACGCAACGAGGCACTCATCTATCGGGTGTGCCTTTCGTTCACCCGCCAGAGGCACGACGAAGTGCAGGATCTCAAACAAGAGATTCTCTGCAATCTGTGGCGCGGATATGGCGGGTTTCGCCAAGGGAGCAGTGAGGCGACATGGATATACAAAGTGGCATTGAACACCGGACTACAGTACTACCGCAAACTACAAAAGTCGCCTTTCACCACACAGCTCACAACCGAGATGGCCGAAACCTTTGTGGACGAAGATGACCAAAAGGAGCTGGCGCGGATGTACGAACTGATTCACCAGCTGGACGAAGATGAGCAGAAACTCGTGTTTATGTATCTGGATGATGCAAGCGGAAAAGAGATGGCACAAGTGTTGGGCATCTCGGAGGCCAATATAAGGACACGGCTGCACCGCATTAAAGAAAAACTGAAAAAAATGGCACACGATGGAAAGGAATGATTTGCACAAAAACGAACTGGACAGCATGAAACGGCTATGGGACAAACAACGTAGCAATATGGACGTCCACCAACTAATCAGCGACGACGAACTGATGAAGGCCATCAATTCCTCCAATGTCAGCAAACCCATGACTTGGAAAACATGGCAACGTGTGGCGGCAGTGGCTGTAGTGGTAATTGCCACGCTGTGGCTATGTATATGGGGGGGTACAAATAGCAATTCCACCGCTGTTGGCCCCACGGTGGCCGAGATAGAAACGCCAGAACCAGACACTGCCCACTTGCAGCCCGTACTGGAAAACCCACCGACCTCAAAGCCCCATCTCAGGGCATCGGTGCGCACTCCCCTGAGGAATACACCGATACCCAGTACAGCAACTATTACTGCACCAGAAGTCGAGCCGATGGCCCCGCAGCAGTTTGAAACCGTCGAAACAACCGAGCCCACACATACCGAACAACTAATAGCCCAGACCGTATCCAAATCCATGGAATGGCCACACAGGCCGGTAGACACCATTGTGGCACGCAGCAACCGACTGGTACAATACAGTGAGAAAAGCCGGAAATCGCTCAGCGAGACCCTTTTTGAACCCATACTGGCAAGCTTATAAAAGAATCTGTAATACGATAACATCAAATATCATGAAAAAAATACTATTGATAACAATCCTCTCAATTGCATCGTGGCCACTGATAGCACAATACCAGCCAGTGATGATGAGGCAAACCCTCGAACTACCGGATTACCGAGGTCTGACTGTTGCCTCATTCGGCAATGCACAAGTAACCATTGTGCAGGACACAACTGATTATGTGGCGTTTTTTGTTACCTCCGCCGCCGATACAGCCACTTTGCCCAATGGTTTGATAAAAGTGTTTGACTCGAATTACGGCTATGGGAACATCGGCATATTGAGTTACCCAACGGTTCTATTTGTTGAACTCCATCTACAGAAAAACGACCTATATATAGCCGCAGAAGACTATAGTAGCGTGACGCTCAATTCGGCCAACAGCCGTGACTCGTTACAATACAAGAGACTGGTATTGCAGTCGTCCGGCCACAGCACATTGAAAGCAGAACGGCACATACACTCCGACGAAATTATTCTGAGGGCACATGACTTCGGAATTGTGAGATGCAGCAGCTACACCAGTCCCAAATATTCGGAAGAGCATTGGCGCAACGGAATCCTCGTGGTGGGAAGCCGCAACGGCGAGTTTGAGAGAATAAAAGAGGGCGAATACCGCCAGTGGGGCAACATTTATGACTTCACAAGAAGATACCGGCCCATAGAGCGGGTGCATCTAAACGTTTTGGGCGGATTCCACAACTGGGGCACAGGTCCACTGAACGGGCTGGCCGGAACAGAATATGTGCTCGACTACCGCGAAGTTGCCTACTGGGAAAGAAACGCGTGGGAGGATGCCGCCTCGACCAAAACGACACTCGGCAGCATACAGGCAGAATTGACCTACGACATCGTGGCACGGAGGAACTATACCATAGGTCTGGGATTGGGCTACGAGCGGGACGAATACACGTTGCGTCACCCCTTTGTTTCGTGGGTTGAATCAACCGACATACCCGTACAAACCAACAAAATAAACACCATCCTGTATCACTACACCGGTTTTTCCATCCTGCCCGAAATAGGGGAAATAACATATCGTCGCCAAGAACTAGGCCATGGATGGAACAGCCGATTTGTGACCAACTATGCAATCTTGCCCCTTTACTTCACCTACTACGCCGACCAAAACCACAAAAAAGGATTCCACGCGGGTGTGGCTGTGGTGCCGGGAATGGCCCTGTCGAAGGGAAAACTGGTGCGTCTCTTTAACGTCAGAGGGGACAGGGTTCCCGACAGTTACACTCCCAACGGGGACACCACATGGGGCGTAATGGCCTTCGACATCCATGATGTTCAGGAACTGAAAGTGAACGCAAAGGTGGATGTGAGACTGACGGTAGGCTGGGGCAATTGGAGTTTATTCCTGCAACTGTCCACCATTCCCATCATTGCCGACGAACGTACACTGGGCCTATACCCAATGAAGATGGGCGCAATAATTCGTTTGTAAAGAAAAAACCAATACAACAATTAGAAATGAAAAAGTACGCATTGATAATAATAGTCTTGGCAGCCATTGCCTCGGGGCATGCCCAAGAGAAGAAATCATTTGACTGGACAAAAGTGACCGTGGGCGCGGAATTTGTCCACAACATCACCCACGGATACTATTATGGCAACACCGGCATCCTGCTGGACCACCCAAACAACAGTATCGACATAAGGGTAGGATACGACTTGGGGAAGTACTGGACCATAGCAATTCACGGAGGCTTGCGCATGTGTCACCGCTCGACGGAAGGAGAAGACAGGGTAGTGACCGATAATTACACCGGTTACATGAGCAGATCCGTCTACGTGAACGAGCCTTACCTGATGATGGGTGTCGAAGCTCACCTGCATCTGCTGCCTTTGGTGGGAGTGAATAGCCAATGGTACGACATCTATGGCATAGGACGAGTGGGCTACACCACACAGGACCTCGGCATAACAATGGGGCTTGGGATTGCCTACTGGCCTTGGAAATGGGGCAGTGTGTATTGCAGCGTAGGGACCGGAAGTGTGGGTGTAACGGCTGGTTTCCGCGACGATTCATGGCCTCGATTCCAAATACGCACAGGCGTGAGCTTCCGTCTATAACAACTACTGGAAACTGGAATTTCGAAATCATTGTAGAATAATCAATAGTTGCGCCCGACACGTAGCAGGGCTAATGAAATGAAAAAACTAATGACAATTCTTGTAATTGCAGCAGCCCTGATTACGGTATCCTGCAAAAAAGAGACAGTGAAATTGGCCGGCACCAAATGGAAATCCAGCGTGTCGATAGTGGATGGTTTTCACGGAGAATACCTCATGACTTTTGTTTCCGATTCGACCGGAATGATGGACGAGTCAATAATGGAAGGTGATGAGGTGGATGCCGAGACACTCCCTTTCACTTACACATTCGACGGCAAGGAGCACGGCACTCTGAAAATAGAAACAGTCGGTGATACCGTGCACTTCTCGTACTCCAAATCGTCGGGCAAACCAACCATCACCATTCAGCTCAGTGACGAGGAAATGCAAGAAATGGGGTTCAGCAGTTTAGTATTCCATCAACAATAGGTTCTCCGTCGAAACCGACATTGATTACTCAATCACAGTTTTAGACATATATAAACATCTTAAACAATAAAGCAATGAAACACGTTATCTCACTTGCGGTGGTCTTGACTCTTTGTCTGGCTACGGCCAATGCGCAGGAGCCAGTTGAAACTTGTGCAACAAGCTCCGCCACCATCGAAATGGCCGAGCGTCCAGCATCAGAACTCAACGACTACTATCAGCCTATGGAACTGAAGGATGCATCTTTCCCTTCCGAGCAGGATGTAGAAACCCTAATGGAAGAGTATGTGCTGCACCCTGACCAGACCACCGCAAGCATCTTGAACATTCTGCTTGGGGACTTTGGCGTAGGCCATTTCTACACAGGACAGACACTGCGCGGTGTGCTGGATGTTGTGTTTTGCTGGACAGGCATTCCGGCCTTGATTGGATTTGTGGAAGGCATCATCTGGCTGTGCGACGATGATGAAGAATGGGAGGCACGCGTGGCCAAATGGAACCGATAGCCCCAGCCATTGACTTAAAAGACCCTAAAAACAAATACGCCCCGACTCATTTCGGGGCGTATTTGCTTTTTAGGCACCTATGCACCACACGGCTATTGTGCCAAAACATACTGCAGCACCTGACACAAACGGGTGTTGGTTTCGGATATCTCACCGCTACCATCCACCGACACCAATCGGCCCGACACCTTATAGTAATCGAGCACCGGCCGTGTCTTGTCCTCATACTCTTCCAAGCGGTGGCGGATAACATCTTCAGTATCGTCGCTACGGTTGGATATGAGTGCACGCTCGTGGATGCGGCGCACCAGCTCTTCCTGTGGCACATCGATAGAGATGACACAATCGAGCTTTCGTTGTTTCTTTTGGAAAAGGAATTCCAGCATTTGGCACTGCTGCACTGTGCGCGGGAAACCGTCGTAAATAATGGAAGGCTGTGGTTTCTCGGGCAGTGGGTCGTCAGGGCCGATGCCGCATGCTCGGCGCAGTCGCAACTCGTCCCACTCGTCAAGCAACTCGTTGCGACCATTGTCTAGCGCTTTGGCTATCAAGTTTACAACAATATCGTCGCCCACAAGGTCGCCACGCTCCATTATACCCTTTACGCGCAGTCCCAACGGGGTGCCTTGCGACACCTCGCGGCGCAGCATCTCGCCAGTGGATAGATGTATAAGATCGAACTTCTCGGCAAGCAGGCCGGCCTGCGTACCTTTACCGGCGCCGGGGGCACCGAACAGAATGATATTCTTCATAATAAGATGGATTGACTTACTTGATGTTGAGTTTTTTCTTCATATCGCGCGAAAGCGCATCCTTGTGGACAAGGATAGTGATGGTCTTGTAACGGAAGAAGGCCTTGCTGGCGTAGAACATACCTTTGTAGTCGCCATTGTAGGCACCCCAACTGTTTTTCACCATATAGTATTCGTTGCCTATCTGATCCTTGGCCATGCCGTAGATAAGCATCAAGTGGTCGTCGTTGGTTTCATGGTTGTCCCATCCCAATTGACGCTCCTGTGGGGTCACCCAGCGCTGGGGTGTGGGACGGTTGGCCGACTCGTCCATAATATCCTTGGCACTCATCCCCGTCCAGTGGGCCATATCGCTTCCTGCAACATCGGAACCTGAGACCTCGGTAGCAGGAAGCACACAGAAACCATTGCGGGAATTCTGGCGGAAACCGGGTTCACTCACATCGCTGTCCCACCCCACTGGATAACCATGCTGGATGGCGTAGTCTGTTATGTCCAGCAGTTCATCGAGGGTGACATTGTAGGAATGGTCGTTACGCCAGTTGTCGGGACTCTCGACAGCGAAAGTGGAATAGAGTGGTTTATGCAGAAAAGCCGTAACCTGTATATAGTCGTCGGCCTTGAGCCCCAACGAGGCATAGAACGTCTGCGGAGTATAGCTCTTGCCGCCATAAGTAAACCTCTCGGGAGGAACACCGAGATAAACGCTATGCACCGCCTGAATGGCTTTCATACATAGCAGCTGATAGTTCGAATCACTTTGGAGGCTTCCGCTCGATGCCGCCGCCTTGACCATGGGGTTGGTCATGGCACTCAACTCGCTATGGTTGGAAAGCGAGTCACGGTACATCACTCCCGGCCGCATCTGTTCCTCGGGCACCAAACCGTAAGTCTCCATGCAATGCAGCACGTCACCAAAGCATCCTCCCTGCGAGAAAGATACTGTCCCATGACTGCGGATAGAGGCCATTGCCCGGTCCATATAATCCCAATAGGCTGTATACATCTCGCTCAAATCGTAAGTGCCCTTGCCCATACGCAATAATTCAGCTTCAAGAAATGCAAGGCCACTATAGTCCCAGCAGGTGCCTGCACGGCTCTGGTTCTTCACCGAAGTTACGGGGAGTTCTTTGATTACGGTGAACTTGTATCCCTCATTGTCGGCCGTCTCGCTCTTGGCTACTCCCTGAGCCGAGACATCTACACACAGAAACAAGGAAATCAGTGTTATAACAACTTTTTTCATGATAATGACATTTTTATTTCACTCTGCAAAGTTACAAAAAATAATTGGATATTAAACCCAAATCGGTCATTAGACCGACTTTTATACTCTTTCTCGCTTTTTTCAGGTCTCTTTATGCCAGATTAGTATTTGAAAACTGTCCAGTGTAGGTTCACTGTAGGTTCGCTCTACCCTCGCTCCAGGTCCGCCCCCCAGAGCGAACCTGAGGCGAAGCCAAAGGGGGACTTCAACGGGATCGGAAACGCCCCGCGCTACAGCTACAGTTGCTACAGTTCCATTTTCCAAAATTCGGTCATTGTGGTTTACCCCCATTGCTGTATCACAAAAAGAAGGTTTTCGAACTGTAGCAACTGTAGCGTAGCACTCGCCACATCGAGCCACCCACTGAATCAGGGAAAAGACAGTACAGGACTTCTATAACTCACCTCAATGAGGCCATAACCCTAATAACCGATTTGGGTTGAACAGTGCACCTCTGTCATCCACACACATCCCTACTTGCAAAAAAAGAGCCGACCAAGCGGCTCTTTTTTCCTTTTAATAGTGATAATAGTGAGTATGAGTTTTATTCCAAATTGAAACTATTGAGTCCGGCACTATGTTCCAGCTCTATCAAGGCCGTCACGCACTGATGCAGGCATTCGGCATACGACTGCCGCATCTCGTTGTATGTATGTTGGGCATTGATAACCTCAAGCAATGACGTTTCGCCACGGTTGTAGGCGTATATCTTGCCCTGAAGCACCAACTGGGCGTCGTTCATGATGGATGTGCTGAATTGCGACATACGGCTTACAGCCGACTGGTAGCTATTGTATGCTTTCACTATCTCGGCTCGCGCCTGGCGGCGGACAATATCAGTTTGCAGATGAGCCTGCTGAGCCTTGTATTGGCTTGACCGAACATCACTGCGGTTCATGTTGGAGAAAGGCAACGGTATGCCCAAGCCAATGGTATATCCCACATACTCGGGTGCCGGGGCTTCCTCATTGCGCACACGCGAATTCCAATTCACACCCAGTGCCAAATCGATATCCGGCATACGCTCACGGCGCACCTGTTTCAATTCACTCTCGGCCATCAGCTCCAGATGTTGCTGCTGCACTATATCGAAACGAAGGCTGTCGGCGTTCTTCAAAAGGTGGTCGAGCGAGAAGAGATGGGCCGGAACAGCCAAAGTGCCCACAATGGTATCGACCGTAAATAGGGTATCGCCCATCAGCTGGCTCAACTCAACCAAGGCGTTGCGATAATCCACACGCAAAGCCTGATACTCCTGCGATGCCATATTGGCCTCAAGACGACTCTGCATCACATCCACCTCCGACAAATCGCCAGTAGCATTGCGAATGCTGTCGCCATAATACAGCGACTGCATATTATTCATATTCTCCAACCCCACAAGCGCCATGTCGCGGGCCAGAAGGGCATCCACATAGGCCAGGGTAGCCTCAGCACGGAGCGTGAATGCAAACTCTTTCAACCCGGCATCGGTGGCATCAAGGTTGTGTCGCGCCACCTGGATGCGGGCCGACCGTTTGCCAAACGAGATGGTCTTGCCCAGTTCGAAACTGAGAGACTGCCCCATCATTATATCCCAGTCGCTGTTGTTGCCATATTCGGCCGAAAAGGTAGGGTCGGTAAACTTGCGGGCAGCCTTGAGGTCGGCTTCCGACACCGAGCGGTCGAGTTGTGCTACAGCATACTCCAGGTTGTTCCGCATCACGCGATTGATAAAGGTGTTGTAGTCCAACGACTGGCCACACACCGCTGCAGGCAACGCCACTGCCAAAGCCACAAAGGCAGCTATATTACGGATAGAGGTTATTGTTTTCATTTCGCAAGTGATTGATCATCGGTTAATGTTACTTGTTTGGCGGCCTCACGTTTCTCCGCTCTCCTTTCCACCATATAGTAGAGCGTCGGCAGGATGAACAAGGTGACAATGGTGGCAAAAAGCAATCCATACACTATCACTGTGGCCAACGGGCGCTGCACGTCGCTGCCAATGCCTGTAGAGATGGATGCCGGAAACAGTCCCAGCACAGCCACAGATGCTGTAAGCAGCACGGGGCGCATACGGTGTGTGGCACCGTCCACCACAGCCTTTCGCAAATCCCTGCCCCGCAACCGCAGGTTATTGATGTGCGATATCATGATAACACCGTTCTGTATGGCCACACCCACCAATGCAATGAAGCCTACCGCCGACGACACATTCAGTGTCATTCCGCGCACATTCAGCGCCGCCATTCCGCCAAACAGGGCCAACGGCACCACAAACATCAGCAAGCCCGCCTGGCGCACTTTGCCGAAAGCAAAAATCAGAAGGATGAACATCACCACCAACGCCAGTGGCACCACAAGCCCCAGACGGTTAAACGCCCGGTTGCGGTTCTCAAACTGTCCAGCCCAGTGCAGATGAGTGGTCTCGGGGTCATATTTCACCTGCTGGGCAATGAGTTTGTCGGCTTCGGCTACAAAGGTGGAGAGGTCGGCACCACGCAGGTTGACACGCACCAGAGTATAGCGGCTGGCCATCTCGCGCATGATAGTGCTGGAGCCCAAAACCATCTTGATATCGGCCACCGCCGAAAGCGGTATTTTCACTCCCGCCTCATTGGTCAAGGTAAGACTGCCTATCTGCTCGGGGGTGTTACGGTAACGCTCGGCATAGCGGCAGGTGACGTCATACACCTTGCTGCCCACATATATCTGCGATATGGCGCGGCCGCCAATGGCCAGTTCTATCAGCTCGGTCACATCGGCCACATTGAGCCCATATTGCGCAATGCTGGCGCGGTCCACAGATATCTGCAGCTGGGGGGTAGGCGGTTCCTGATCTATGGCCACATCGGTGGCACCCTCTATGTCCGAGATAGCCGCCACCACCTGTTCTGCCACCCGGCGGCTCTCGGCGATGTCGTCGGAGTATATCTTAATAGCCAAATCGCTGTGTGTACCGGCTATCTGGTCCATCACCATATCGATGATAGGCTGCGAGAAACCCACCTGATAGCCCGGCATCTTGGCAATGGAGTCGGCCATTGCCTGAACCAGCTCGGCCTTGGTGCGGCCGCTTTTCCACGTGTTGTATGGTTTCAATCCCACTCCGGCCTCTACATGCGACAGCGAGAAGCACTCCGCCCCTTCATCGTCGCGTCCCAGCTGGGTCATCACATACGATGTCTCGTCAAAACTCTTCAGCACATGCCGAAGGTCGTCTGCCATCTTTTTGGACTTCTCTATCGAGATGCCCGAAGGGAGCTGAACCTGGACCCACACCGAACCTTCATCCAACGGCGGCAGGAAGTCCTTACCAACCGTGATGGACAATGCCACCGACCCCGCCAAAATGATAAGCAGAACGGCAACCACCGCACGCGATTTCTCCATCAGGTTGTTGATATGGCGGTGATACCAATGGGTAAGTTTCTCGAGCCAACGGTTGTGGTACAGCTTGCGGGGTTTATGGTAGGCCATAAACGAGAGGGCGGGCGTAAGCAGCAACGAGGTAATCAAGGCACCCACCAGGGCATAACCCACAGTGTAGGCCATCGGGGTGAACAGTTTGGCCTCCACGTGCTCAAAGGCAAAGAGGGGCATATAGGCCGTGATAATAATGATGGTAGAGAAGAAGATGGACCGGGCCACCTCGCTGGCGCGTTGCTTCACATCGGCCAACGTCAATTCCTCATCCGGATGCCGTTCACGTTTCTTCAGTATGGTCTCCATCATCACAATGGCACCATCCACCAGTATGCCGAAGTCTATGGCTCCCAGCGAGAGTAGGTTTGCCGGAATGCCCGTAATCTTCATCAGTATAAAAGCAACCAGCAACGAGATAGGGATAGTGATGGCCACCAACAACGCACCCCTGAAACTGCCCAGATATATCATCAGCACCACAATTACCAGCAGCATACCTATCAACAGGGTGTGCGACACTGTGCGAAGGGTTTCGCCCACCAGGTCGGTTCGGTCGAGGAAGGGATGCACCTCCACCCCCGGAGGAAGTATTTCGTTGTTGAGTTCGTCTATCGACGCGTGAATGCTCTTGAGCACCTCGGAGGGGTTCTCGCCACGCAGCATCTGCACTATTCCCTCCACAGCGTCGTCGTACTCGCGTTCATCGTCGCTGAATCCCAGCACGCCCTTGCGCTCAAGATTGCCGTATTTCAGCTCTCCCAGTTGTTTCAGGTATACGGGCGAACCACCCACAGTTTTCACCACGATATTGCCCAACCCCTCGAGGTCGTCTATCAAGCCGATGCCTCGTATCACATAGCTCAAACTGCCCTCCGAGAGGACACTTCCGCCGGCGTTGAGATTGTTCTGCTCTATCTTTTCAGTGATGTCCGACAGCGATATGCCGTATTCCATCAGCCTCTCGGGCGAAAGCTCTATCTGATATTGTGTGGTGATGCCGCCATAGTTGCTCACATCGGCCACACCCGATATCTGGCGCAAGTGGGGTATGATGGTCCACTTGTGGATATCCGTAAGGCTGCGCAGGTCGTGACTCCCGTCGGGGCTCTCCACTATATAGCGGAAAATCTCGCCCGTGGGGGCCGTGAGGGGGTTCAGTTCCGGCACAGCACCGTAGGGCAAATCCAGACCCACCAAACGCTCGTTTACACGTTGGCGTGCCCAGTAGTCGTCCACTCCGTCGTCAAACACCAGTATCACGGTCGACAGTCCGAAGCTGTTCTTGCTTCGCATTGTCACCAGGTTGGGTATACCACTCACCGCCCGTTCCACTGGAATGGAAATCTGTTGTTCTATCTCTTCGGTTGCCAAACCGGGCACCTGTGTCACCACCTGCACTGTGGTGTCCGAAATATCAGGATAGGCATCAATCGACAAGGCGTTCCACGCCACCACTCCCAGTCCGCACAGCAAACCGAATATGGCAGCCATGAGGGTTTTGTGGTCGAGTGCCCAATTAACGAGTTTCTCTATCATAACGTATCAGTGATATTCGTTGTGTTGTATTCCGTGTACTTCTGCAGCATAGGTTCCGGTGGCGTTTACCGCACCTGCCGTCCCCTAGCCTACAGTGTTTTAATGTTTGTCAATCAAGTAGTAGGCACCTTCTGTTATCACTTCGTCGCCCACATTCAGTCCCCGGGTCACAATGAGACGTTCCGCATCGAGCGACTGCACCTCCACCACAGTGCGGCAATAGGTATCGGTTCCCACCTTGCGCCACACGTAGCGGGTGTCGTTACCCTGCAGCACAGCGTCTTTGGGCAGCACAATGCATTTGCGCTCGTGTACCTTCATCTGCACACGGGCATACATATTGGGCAACATTTGCTGACGGGGATTGTCGCACTCTATGATGGTTTGCACAGTGCGCGTCTCGGGGTCGAGCATGCCACCCACATACGACACACGCCCCTTCACCACACTATCCGGACGGGCCACCAAACTCACCTCCACTCCTTCAATCCCCTCTACGTAGGGGGCATCCATCTCGCTCACATTGGCCTTCACCCACACCCGGTTCAGGTCGGCAACCACCACCTTGGCTTCGGCATCCTCTTTCAAATACTCGCCTATAACCAAGTCGTTGTCCAGCACCCTTCCCGATACTGGCGAACGGACCACCATAGGCTGCCCCACCTCGGCCGATTTCAAGTCAATCTGAAACTCCTTGGCCACAGCCACCGAATGGCGATACTCCTCCAGCGCCAACGCATAGGCCGTCTTGGCCTCGTCCAGTTCCTTGACCGATGCCACCTTGTTGTTGTGGAGGTCCTGAGTACGGTCCAAGGCGCGCTTGGCCATATCCAGCTCAGCCTTCGACTGGATGTACTGCTTCACAATGTCCGAATAGTCCGACGACGAAATCTCGAACAGCGGGCTGCCCACTCGGACATTCTGACCTATATGCACCAAATTGCGCACCACCCGGCCACCAAACGGTGCCGCCACCTGGGCATAGCCGGTAGGTATGGCCGTCACCACTCCGGTAGTGGTAAGCATCGGGGTATAAAGTATTTCCTTCACACTGTCGACAACAAGCTTGGAAGCTATTGCCGATGTCTGCGACACACGGATAGTATCGCCCGTAACCACCACATCATTGTTGGCCGAATTGTCGCCAGCACCGTCACCGGAACCCGAGCAGCCAATCATCAGCCCAGCCAAGAAAAGATAACAAATGTATTTCTTCATTTTATAATAACTTGTTTTTATTCGTCCATTCGTTTTTGTTCTCACGCGTGAATCCTTCAACCCTTGTGGCCCAAAACACCTCCTCCCTCTCCCACAACAGCCAATTCCAAAGCCCCAAGCCTATTTTTTCAACTGACTATACACCTCACTCCGACAAGCCTTCTGTCTAATGCTCAACCCACTACACCGCCATAGCCATCATTCTCCCCGTGCAAAAACGCTGCAAAGATACTACTTTTTCTTGAATTATAATATTTTTTTATCGTTAAACAATAAATTTTTATCGTTCACAGCCAATATCGTCCCCAACCACACCAGCACCCCGCCCCACTCAACTAAGCCCTTTGACCCCTTTTTTGATTGATTATCCAATAAAGATATTTATACATTTTACAACAAAAACTCTGATTAACAACAGTATTGTCATATCAATCAAAAAAAAACAACCGAACACTTGCAATGTTCGAATTTAATAAGTAAATTTGCAAATGAAATAATATATTCTTAAATAATTTCAACACATTGACCCTGAATGTGTCATCAAGTAATATCAATCAATAAATACTTTATATTATGAAAAAAAAATTATTATTTCTATTGTTAGCACTGTTTAGTGTGGGTTTAGCCTTCGCTGAGCCAGTAGACCTGAACCGTGCTCGCCAAGTAGCTGTGAACTTCCTTAAGTCCACAGAAAAGGCCGCCCAGCAACTCACTGCTGACGACCTGACTGACATCACATCCACCACTCCATTCCATGAATTCTATGTCTTCCGTGTCAAAGACAATGGATTCATCCTGGTATCGGGCGATGACAGAGCTCTGCCCATATTAGGTTATTCACTCGACAACCAATTTGTAAGTGAAGGAATACCTGCCCACGTAAAGTGGTGGCTTGACAACTACGAGGAACAAATAGCTCAACTGCGGGATGAGGATGTACCCCCCACGGAAAGCATTATGTTGCAGTGGCGTCAATACACAGAAAACAGCGGTTCTCCCGTTTCATTAGACGAGACATCTGTTGCTCCTCTATTAACTACTACCTGGAACCAGAGTCCCTATTATAACAGCATGTGTCCAACTGACAATTCTTCCAGTTCCGGTCATGCTGTTGCAGGATGCGTTGCCATTGCCACAGCACAGGTAATGAAATACTGGAATTGGCCAACTACCGGCCGTGAATCGCATTCATATACTCATAGCACTTATGGCACTTTAAGTGCTAATTTTGCAACAACATATAGTTGGAGCAATATGCCAAATTCACTAACATCATCTAGTTCATCAACTCAAATCAATGCTGTAGCCAAACTTGTGTATCACGTTGGAGTGGCTGTAGATATGGATTATGGTCCTTCTTCGAGTGGGGCAGTCACAGGTTCTACCAGTTTAACATCGAATTCGGCTAATAATGCATTGGTAAAATACTTTAAGTACAAAAGCTCTCTTGCTTTCATTAGCATGAGTGACTACACCTTAGCCGAATGGAAGAACATCATCATCTCTGAACTGGACAACTCCCGTCCCGTAATTTATGCTGGTTCCGGTTCTGGTGGTCATGCATTTGTATGTGACGGTTATAACAGCAGTGGTAATTTCCATTTCAACTGGGGTTGGGGTGGATGGTATAATGGCTATTTCGCTATAGGTTCCCTTAATCCTTCATCATACAATTTCAATTCAAACAATCGACTAATAATAGGTATCGAGCCAAATCGTTCCACTTCCACCACTGCAACAGTGAATGCAGTTGCCAACAACAGCAGTTATGGTTCGGTGTCGGGTGGGGGCACATATACTCCCTATACTGATATTGTTTCTTTGTTTGCTACCGCCAATAGTGGTTATAAATTTACCCACTGGAGTGATGGTTGCAAATACAACCCACGTCAATTCTATGCACAAGGGGGAACAAGTACCTTTACCGCAATATTTGAGCCATTACAGGGGGACACCCTAACCTACAGCATTGGGGGTTACTCTTCTACATGGGGAAATGGAGGCAGCTACACATGGGGAATTAAACTTCCCCCCTCTTCACTTACTTCTGGTCACAATCTACAGGAAGTTCATATTTACATTCCATACAATGCGACATTTGAACTAAATGTCTATAGTGGTTCTTCTCAACCAACCACATTACTCCACACACAAACGCTCTCCTCCGTAACCACAGGTGCGTGGAATACCGTAACACTATCTTCGCCTGTACCCATCTCAGGCTCGGAAACCTTATGGATTACTTTTACTGCAACCGGCGCAAATTATCCAGCAGCTTCATCCAAAGGTTGTGGCAATAGCGATGGTTTTTATACATATAATGGATCGTGGTATTCTTTATGGACAACATCACGTAACTATGGTTGGATGATCCGAGGCATCTTCCATCAAACAGCCTCGACTTACACTATTACCGCCAATGCCAACCCGTCGGCTGGCGGCACTGTGACCGGCGGTGGCACCTACACTAGCGGTAGCACCTGTACCCTGCGGGCCACTCCCGCCTCTGGATATTCTTTCACAAACTGGAAGAGCGGCAGCACTGTACTCAGCACCAATGCAACATACTCCTTTACCGTCACTGGAAACAAGACTGTGACAGCCTACTTCACTGCCAACACACCCACCTCCTACACTATCACCGCCAATGCCAACCCGACGGCTGGCGGCACTGTGACCGGTGGCGGCACCTACACTAGCGGCAGCACATGCACCCTGCGGGCTACTCCCGCCACAGGATATTCTTTCACAAACTGGAAGAGCGGCAGCACTGTACTCAGCACCAATGCAACATACTCCTTTACCGTCACTGGAAACAAGACTGTGACAGCCTACTTTACCGCCAACACCCCCACCTCCTACACCATAACTGCCACTGCCAACCCGACGGCTGGCGGCACTGTGACCGGTGGCGGCACTTACACTAGCGGTAGCACATGCACCCTGCGGGCTACCCCCGCCTCAGGATACTCTTTTACCAACTGGACCAGCGGAAGCACTGTGCTTTCGTCCAACCCCACCTACTCTTTCACAGTCAACTCCAGCAAAACTATCAAGGGTAACTTCACCCGTACGGTTAGTTGCGGCATCAACGAAAGCGACCTTCCCTATACCGACAATTTCGACTCATACACAACTTCCACTACTGCGAAAACAGGATATACACTCCCCTGCTGGACTCTCGCACACCAGGATGTCTCGATGACAGACGAATATAAACCCATGATTTATTACGGCAGTGGTTATGCCCACAGTGGCAACTACAGCCTCATCCTCAACAAGCGTGGCATCTACGCTATGCCTTGCGTCAACATGGACCTCAACACTCTGCAGCTGAGCTTCTATGTCCGTCAGACCCAGAACAAATACCAGCTGCAGGTAGGTGTTATGACCGACCTCAACGATACCAGCACATTTGTACCCGTGGCCACTATCAACAACTCCAGCACTACCGACTTCGTGCTCCACACTGTCAGTTTTGCTAACTACACTGGCCTTGGTCACTACATCGCTTTCCGGAACACGCTAGCTTCTGGCCAGTCCGGCGACTACAGCTGCAACTACATCGACAACATCTCTCTCTCGGTCAACTCCTCAGCCTGCATTATCAATTCGTCCAACCTCCCCTACACCGACAACTTCGACTCCTACACCACCTCCACCACAGCCAAGACCGGCATCGAACCTCCCTGCTGGACACTTGCCCACCAGGATGTAACCATGACCGATGAATACAAACCTATGGTCTACTACTCCTCCGCACAGGCTCACAGCGGAAACTATAGCCTCATCCTCAACAAGCGCGGCATCTATACCATGCCCCGCGTAGAGGCTGATGTTAACTCCCTCAAACTGCAGTTCTACCTCAAACAGACCGCTGTCAAATACCAACTGCAAGTAGGTGTTATGAGCAACCTCAACGATGCCTCTTCTTTCGTCCCTGTGGCAACTCTCAATAACTCCAGCACTACGGCCTCTATGTTGCAGACGGTCACTTTTGAGTCCTACAATGGCCTCGGACATTATATCGCATTCCGCAACATCCTTGCCTCAGGCAATTCCGGTGACTACAGCTGTAACTATATCGACGACCTCACGCTTTCTGTCAACACCGCAGCCTGCACCCTCCGTGTGGCCGACCTTCCTTTCACCGACAATTTCGATTCTTACACCACTTCCACCACCGCCAAGACAGGCATTGAGCCTCCCTGCTGGACTCTTGCTCACCAGGATGTAGTCATGACCGAAGAGTACAAGCCTATGGTCTACTACTCCTCGACAAACTCCCACAGCGGAAACTATAGCCTCATTCTCAACAAGCGTGGCATATATACTATGCCCTATTTTGAGGGCACCGTGCGCAACCTGCAGCTCAGCATGTATGTTCTCCAGTCTCAGTCTAAATTCCAGCTCCAGGTGGGTGTAATGAGCAATCTGGATGACCCCAGCACATTCGTACCGGTCGCCACCATCAACAACTCCTCCACATCGGCTCATGTGCTCCACACTGTCAGTTTCTCCTCCTACTCTGGTAATGGCCACTACATTGCTTTCCGCAACATCCTTGCCACTGGCTACTCTGGGGACTTCAGCTGCAACTACATTGACGACATCACCCTTTCCAATACCACCACCTACACCATCACCGCCACTGCCAATCCTACGGCTGGCGGCACCGTGACCGGTGGCGGCACATTCACCAGCGGCAGTACCTGCACACTACGTGCCACTCCAAACGCCAACTACACCTTTACCAACTGGACCAGTGGAAGCACCGTTCTTTCCACGAACGCCACTTACTCCTTCACCGTTACTGCCAACAAGACCATCAAGGCCAACTTCACTTATCATGCTCCCTCCTATACTATAACCGCAACTGCCAATCCTGCGGCTGGCGGCACCGTGACCGGTGGCGGCACATTCACCAGCGGCAGTACCTGCACACTGCGTGCCACTCCAAACGCCAACTACACCTTTACCAACTGGACCAGTGGAAGCACTGTTCTTTCTACGAATTCCACCTACTCCTTCACCGTCACTTCCAGCAAAACCATCCAGGCCAACTTCACATACAGCGCTCCTTGTGGCATAAGTATTGACGATCTCCCCTATTCTGACAACTTCGATTCATACACCACCTCCACCACTGCCAAGACCGGCATAATGCTCCCCTGTTGGACTCTTGCCCACCAGGACGTTTCTATGACCAACGAGTACAAACCCATGATTTATTACTCCTCGGCCAATGCCCACAGCGGCAACTACAGCCTAATACTCAACAAACGCGGCATCTATGCCATGCCCGAGTTCGACGGTGATGTCAACACTCTCAAGTTGCAGTTCTACCTCAAACAGATCGCTGCCAAATACCAGCTGCAGGTGGGTGTCATGACCAACCTCAATGACGCTTCGTCCTTCGTGCCAGTGGCAACTCTCAATAACTCCAGCACTACCACCTCTACGTTGCAGACAGTCACTTTCGAGTCTTACAATGGTCTCGGACATTATATCGCCTTCCGCAACATCCTTGCTCCAGGCAATTCCGGTGACTACAGCTGCAACTATATCGACGACCTCACGCTTTCTGTCAACACCGCAGCCTGCACCCTCCGTGTGGCCGACCTTCCTTACACCGACAATTTCGATTCTTACACCACTTCCACCACCGCCAAGACAGGCATTGAGCCTCCTTGCTGGACTCTTGCTCACCAGGATGTAGTCATGACCGACGAGTACAAGCCTATGGTCTACTACTCCTCGACAAACTCCCACAGCGGAAACTATAGCCTCATTCTCAACAAGCGTGGCATATATACCATGCCTTACTTTAACGGCACCGTGCGCAACCTGCAGCTCAGCATGTATGTTCTCCAGTCTCAGTCTAAATTCCAGCTCCAGGTGGGTGTAATGAGCAATCTGGATGACCCCAGCACATTCTTACCGGTCGCCACCATCAACAACTCCTCCACATCGGCTCATGTGCTCCACACTGTCAGTTTCTCCTCCTACTCTGGTAATGGCCACTACATTGCTTTCCGCAATATCCTTGCCTCTGGCTACTCCGGTGACTTCAGCTGCAACTACATCGACGACATCACGCTCTCCAACCCCGCCACTTACACCATCACCGTTTCTGCCAATCCTTCCACTGGCGGCACAGTGACCGGCGGCGGCAACTACACCAACGGCAGTTCGTGCACACTGCGTGCCACACCTAGCGCCAACTATACATTCACAAACTGGACTAGCGGCTCAACCGTACTCTCCACGAACCCCATATACTCCTTCATCGTTACATCCAGTAAAACCATCAAGGCAAACTTTACATACAATCCTCCTTGTGGAATCAATGTTGACGACCTCCCCTACACAGACAATTTCGACACCTACACAACCAGTACAACCGCCAAGACTGGCGTGGCTCCCAACTGCTGGACCCTGGCGAAACAGGATGTTTCAATGACCGACGAGTACAAACCCATGATATACTACTCATCTGCCAACGCCCACAGCGGCAACTACAGCCTCATTCTCAATAAGCGCGGCATCTATGCCATGCCACAGTTCAATGGCAACGTGAATACACTGCAAATGAGTTTCTACCTCAAACAGTCTATGGCCAAATACCAGCTCCAGGTGGGTGTGATGAGTAACCTGAATAACGCCAACACATTCGTACCAATAGCCACCATCGACAACAACTCCACAGGCATAGAATATGTGGAAGTGGACTTCTCCAACTATACCGGCAATGGACAATATATTGCTTTCCGAAACATTCTTGCCTCTGGCTACACCGGTGAATACAGTTGCAACTACATCGACAACCTCACATTGGATATCCGTAACGACAATTGCGTCATAAGCATTGCCGACATGCCTTATAGCGACAATTTTGACTCCTATACAACTTCCACCACTACCAAAACTGGTGTAGCTCCCGACTGTTGGACGCTTGTACATCAGGACGTGGCAATGACCGACGAGTATAAACCTATGATTTACTACTCCTCCGCCCACTCACACAGCGGCAACTACAGCCTTATCCTCAACAAGCGCGGCATCTACGCCATGCCCGCTGTCGATTGCGATGTAAGCTCACTTCAACTCAGCATGTACCTCAGGCAGACCATGGCGAAGTATCAACTACAGGTAGGTGTCATGACGAACCTGAATGATGCCAGCACTTTTGTACCAGTCGCCACCATCGATAACGGCAGCACCTCAACTTCCGAACATGTCACAGTCAGCTTTACTCGCTATACCGGCAACGGTCGATACATAGCTTTCCGCAATATCCTTGCTTCCGGTCAATCAGGCGAATACAGTTGCAACTACATCGACGACATTACTCTGTCCGTACGCTGTGCCATCCACAACACAGAACTTCCCTGGATAGAAGGTTTCGAAAACCACACCACTTCCACTACCGCCAAGACCGGTGTTGAACCCGCTTGCTGGACACTTGTGCAACAGGATGTATCCATGACCAGCGAATACCGCCCCATGGTCTACTACGATGCTTCTTGCGCTCACAGCGGCAATTACAGCCTCATTCTCAATAAGCGGGGTCTATATGCCATGCCCACTGTCATCACCGATGTCAATACTCTCCAGATGGAACTCTATGTCCGTCAAACCCAGGCCAAATACCAGCTCCAGGTTGGTGTACTCTCCGACCTCAACAACGCCTCTTCATTTGTGCCTGTGGCCACTATCAATAACACTTCCACAACATCCGCAGAGCGGCATGTAATCAACTTCTCATCCTACACAGGAAGCGGCAATTACATCGCCTTCCGTAACACCCTGGCCTCCGGCCAAACCGGTGACTACAGTTGCAATTATATCGATGACATCACCCTCCGCCTTGCCGGCTCCTATGCATACGACAGCAACGATAGTATCGATTCCAAGACATACAGTGCTACACCTCTTACCGCCAGTCAGCCTTGGATTAAAGTCTATCCCAACCCCACAAGCGGAATGCTAACTGTGGAGGCTGACCAAACTGTATTGCGTATCGATGTCTTCGACTACACAGGACGCAATGTGACTACCGTCGAAGGGAAAAACACTCTCGACCTCTCTCATCTCGCCTCTGGTTTCTACACTCTCCGCTGCACATTGCCCGACCGCATCGAAGTCCGCCGTGTAGTAAAGCAATAATCTCACAAAAATCAACACCTCAAAGAGCATCCACCAGTTTGGGTGCTCTTTTTTTTAACCCAAATCGGTCATTAGGGTTTAAATTTTATTCGCCCCACCTACAAACAACGGCCCGACTACTATCACTTTTTTTTCTTAAAAAAACTCAAGAACAATAATTATACACAAAAAAATACTTACATTTGCATGTCGATTTCACAAAACACCTCTGCTTTCCTAATCCCGCAAACAACAAATATAGTACTCTAATAATCAATCACTAACAAAACAATTTCAAGTAGCATTAACGAATAGTCAATCACAACACAAACACACTTTTTTTAATAAAAAACACTCTATTATTCACATATAAATACTCATCAATCATGAAACACTTATTAAAAATCATGGCTCTTGCAGCGGCACTCAGTGTCGGATGGGCCGCGAATGCGCAATCATCATTGGCAGGTTACGACTTCGTCACGTCAACAAGTGCCAATAGATGGCTCGCTCTCTCCAGCACGACCAACCTGCTGACCAGCAGCGGCGACGGCGTGGCATCCACCCTGCAGAACATCGGGTTCACTTTCCCCTTTGGCGGCAACACCTACACCCAGTTCTCGGTCAACTCCGACGGCAACCTGCGGCTGGGTGGAACCCAGACGGGAACCGGTAGTTATAACACTCCGTTCTCTAGCTCTAGAGCCAGTTACAACAACCCGAAGATTAACTTCTTCGGCTGCGACGGCTATTGTGTCGCTGGGACACACTATGTGCATGCTCAGAATTTCACCAGCTCCAGCGGATTAAACTATCTTGTGGTGGAGTTCTGCTTGGGCACATACGCTTCCGCCACCCAAAACGTGCAGTACAAATGGCAGGTGCAACTCTGCGAGAACGGCAACATCGTAGTCGCCTACCCCTCCACCGTACCCTCTCAGGGTCCTGCGGTGGCACGCCAGATGGGTCTCTGCGTCGACAACCAGGACGGCTGGATTATCAACTCCAGCAACTCAGCAACCCATTTCACAAATGGGGTCGACACCAACACCTGGAGCTCAGGCTCCTGGCCTAACGCCAGCAGATACTATGTCTTTTATCGGGACAATTGTACTACCATTCCAAACTCCAACTACAGTCTATACCCTTCCGACACCTGGAACACCCACTCTTCGGCCACCGACCCCTTCAACGCCTACTGCCATAAAAAGGTTTACCGGGTTGATGTTATTCCTGGGTTCAGATACACCTTCAAGACCGGCTGCGACAACGGCGCCACTGCCGATTTCGACACCTACCTGGAACTGTTTAACAGCTCCGGTACACGGCTTGACTATAACGATGACAGTTGCGGAAACCAGTCGAAGATTGAATACCTCGCCAATAGTCGAGAATACCTATACCTCGTAGTACGAGGATATAGAGAATCCAATACTGGCAGCTACACGCTGGCATACAAACGGGAGTTCAATCCCACTTACTACTCTATCACACCCACCACCTCCTACCTGACCCTCACCACCTTCAGCACCAATCCCTCGAAGATATACCGGTTTTATGTGTCCAGCGACGATGTGTCAAACCATAGTACATTCATCTTCAAGACAACCTGTGGCGACGGCGCCTCCGCCGATTTCGACACCTACATGGAAATACGTAATGCCAACGGTACCCAGCTCACATCTAATGACGACGGGTCTTGCGGCAACACCGGGTCGTATATCGCATACCAGCCCACGCAGTCGGGCTACCTGTTCTTAACAGTAAGAGGGTTCAACAACGCTTATGGCAGCTACACACTTGCCTACAAGAAGGGATGCGTCAACCTCCCCGACTACCACTATTACATCAACGTATACAACTCCTGGAACACCCACTCGTCACAGACCTCCGAAGGCGAATGCACCAACTATAAGATATACAAGACTTATGTAAACGCAGGCTATGCCTACACCTTCAAGACGGGCTGTGGAGACGGCGCCACTGCCGATTTTGACACCCAGCTGGAGCTGTATGACAGCGACGGCACAAGAATTGCTTTTGTCGACGGCGGTTGCGAAAGCTCTCGCTCAAAGTTAGTCTACTTGCCGGCACAATCGGGATACATGTACCTAAAAGTAAAAGGGTATTCTTCTTATGTCGGCAGCTACACGCTTGCCTACAAGAGGGAAACGGCACCTCTCATCACCGCCAACGCCAACCCGACAACGGGCGGCTGGATAGATGGTAATAATGGATACTACATAAACGGAGAATACTGTGATTTGTTTGCCTGGCCCTCGCCCGGATATAAGTTTACCAACTGGACCGAAGGCTCCACCGTCGTCTCCACCGATTATAATTATAGTTTCACTGTCACCTCCAACCGCACCCTGACAGCCAACTTCACCCCCTTAGGCAACTGCCAAATACATCAAGAAGACTTCTCTAACATGTACTATGACTACTTCGACCACTACACCACCTCCACCACCGCCAAGACCGGTGTCGAGCCTCCCTGCTGGACGCTCGTCCCGCTGGATGTCACTATCACCAACGCCTACAAACCCATGATTTACTACAGCCCCGCCAGAGCCTACAGCGGCAACTACAGCCTTATCCTCAACAAGCGATGCATCTACGCCATGCCTTATGTCAAGAATATACATCGATGT
>JAEEGL015487138.1_pt1 | contig 90950 bp, 76 predicted proteins | sample 9134231 | NCBI WGS metagenome assembly JAEEGL01 (sample SAMN16246548, study PRJNA631951) | gut metagenome | biome: gut microbiome; feature: rumen; material: fiber-attached | host: Bos | place: Iran: Karaj | collected 2018-10 | reverse complement strand
CCGAACAATTCCTTGACAATTTCTTGCTTCTGGATATGATTGACCAAAGACAGACTGTTTAATCGCTTGATAAGCTCAGATGTTTTGGTTAACTGTAATAGCACATCTTCACTAATATCTGTACGACTGATTTTTATCTTTTCCATAAATCCCGATTTATCTGTCATTATGCCCTACAAAGGTAACACATTTTTCGATGAATCCGCTCAGAGGAACACACATTTGTTTTTGGCAAATCATCTTACTTGTCTTTCCACCATAGTTTCAGGAGGATTGGCGTCTCACCTCCTGTAACAGGTTGGCGACCGGCATTTTTGGTTTTATTTCCTATTTTTGCAGGTGAAACAAACGACTGTTTTGGAAGCGATGAAAAAAATATCAATTCTGCTTATGTTGCTCATCTTTAGCAACTGTATAAAAGCACAAAGTGACGTTGACGATGATAATATAGGATGATTGAGAGAAAAAAAAAATCAACTACCAAAATCATATTTTTTATGTGCTCTCTTATTGCCAATCGGAAAAGGTTTCTTAATTTTGTCGCAGAAAACAAACAGGCAAACAAATCAAAAGAACAACAATATAATGACAAAAAAAATCTTTCTCGCAGTCTTGGCTACTGCACTGTCTCTGTTCAGCATGAATGCAAAGGCTGAAGCAGATCCCAATTTCTACATTTATCTTTGTATAGGCCAAAGCAACATGGAAGGCCAGGGCACTATCGAAGATTGCGACCTTTCACCCGACGAGCGCTTCCAGATGATGTCAACGCTCGACTGCGGAACCCGCAAACTCGGACAATGGTATCGCGCCATCCCACCGCTGGCCCGTTGTGACACCCGTCTCTGTCCTGCCGATTATTTTGGCCGCACCATGGTGGCCAACCTTGAAGAAGGCAAGCGCGTGGGTGTGGTGGTGGTAGCCATCGGCGGAATCAAGATTGACTTGTACGATCCCGACGGCTGGCGGTCGTATGTGAAAACAATGAACGAGAGTTGGCAGATCAATGCGGTCAACGCATACGGCGGCAATCCCCTGGGCCGTCTGCTTGAATGTGCCAGGGAAGCACAGAAGAGCGGTGTCATCAAGGGCATCCTCCTGCATCAGGGGGAGAGCGATGCCTACAGCAGCGTGTGGCTACAGAAAGTGAAAAAGGTGTACGACAACCTGCTCGCGGAACTCAACCTCAATGCCGAAGACGTGCCTCTCATCGCCGGCGAGGTAGGCAATGAAGACCAGAAGGGTATTTGCAGTTCTGCCAACAACATCATCAACCGCCTGCCACAGACCATTCCCACGGCACACGTCGTGTCTTCCGTAGGTTGTACCCTGCAGAGCGACAACCTGCACTTCGACTCCAAGGGCTACCGCAAACTGGGTCGCCGCTACGCCAAGACCATGCTTGCCACAATGGGTATCGAAGTAGATATCGACGAGGACGAGGTGCCGCCGACCGATTACTCTCAGCCCATTGACATCATCAACCGTTTCACTTATTGTTGGAACGCTGCCGAAAACATTACCTCTGACGACGGCATACTCGTCTATAATGCCGTGCAATGGGGCGGTCTGGCCTGCTGGCTGGGTGAAGCAGACTGGTCTGAATATGCCAAACTGGTATTTGAGTTTGCCGAACCTACCTCCATCGCCACACAGATATTCATCCAAGGAGCAGGTAATACAGAAATTGCCAAAGTCTGGGTGAATGCCGGGGCAGAGAAGGCCGAATGCCTTTTTGAAGGCCACGATATGAGCAAGGTCGCACAGGTGGCTCTCCAGGCTGCCGCCAACGGTACCGTGAAGATTACCAAAATTTACCTGCTGCGGAAGGTGCCCTCGGGTATTCGCCAGACGGAAAGCACCAGTGGTGAGGAGTCGTGTCAATGGTTCATGCTGAACGGTCAACCTGCTCCCAAAGGTTTCAAGGGTGTCGCTATCTCGAAAGGAAAGAAAGTGATGAAAAAGTGATCAGCGTTAGAAATCCGCCCGGACTGAGGGCTTTTAATCCGTAATAATCACATTACAAATGCTTATAATCAATAATAATCGCATTACAAATGCTTATAATCAATCCGGGCGGATTGCAAATCCGCCCGAACTGAAAATCCGCCCGAACTGATACATTGGAAGAGCGGCAGACCTTTGAGATCATGGCCAAGGAACTGGCTCCCAAGGTCGACCGCTGCATCTTCAGTCTCCTTGTTCAATCGTTTGCACAAAATAACTATCAGATTTATTGCCATTTAGAAACCCTTTGTTGCTTTTTCCCCGTATTTTTGCAAATGATATTTATATGACTTAAATTTATATGAAAAAGTTTCTTTTATCCATCTTCATTTTAGCAATTGCCGTGTCCTGCGAGCCACCAAAGGAAAAGGCTTCTACTTTTGAAATGCCGGCAGTTGAAGACATCGCCATGTATCAGGTGAACCCCCGTGTGTTCGCTTCAGAAAACTCTCTCAATGCGGTAGCCAGCCGTATTGACTCCATCCGCGATCTGGGTGTCAATGTCATGTGGGTGATGCCCATCTATCCCATCGGCATAGAAAAAGGAAAGAACTCGCCCTACTGCATCAGTGACTACAAAGCCATCGCTCCAGAATTCGGTACCATCGATGACTATAAGAATCTGACCAGCACGTGTCATGAGAAAGGCATGGGCATTATTCTCGAATGGGTGGCCAACCACACCGCATGGGACCATCCCTGGGTCAAAGAACATCCCGACTGGTATACCCATGATGAGAAGGCCGACACCATCATTCATCCCCGCCCATGGGACTGGTACGATGTGGCCGACCTGAATTATGACAACGAGGAAATGAGGGAGGCGATGATTGACGCCATGAAGTTCTGGATTGTCGATGTAGGCATCGATGGCTTCCGCTGCGATGTGGCGGATGGTGTGCCGGCAGACTTCTGGAAGGATGCTATCGACCAACTTCGTGCTGCCGCCGGCAAACGGAAGATAGTGATGTTGGCAGAAGGCAAACGATCGGACAACTTCACCATTGGTGGTTTCGACATGAACTATGGCTGGGATTACAAGGACTCCCTGGTCAAGGTATTTGATGGTGCACCCGCATCAGACCTGATAGCAGCCGACAAGGCCGAATACGACAGTCTGCCTGCCGGGAAGGTCAAACTTCGCTTCACCACCAATCACGACCATGCCACCGAGAAAGAGCCTTGCGTTCAGTTCACCAACGACCGTGGAGCCATGGCAGCCTATGTGGCCAGCATTTTCCCCCATGGCGGCGCTCTCATATATGGTTCGCAGGAGGTTGGCTATCCCGAACCTATCAATTTCTTCAAGTATGTTCCGGTTGACTGGAGTGCCAAGCCCGAGATTTATCAGGAATACAAAGAACTGATTGGTCTATACAATGAGCATCCAGCACTGCGGAAAGGAGAGTTGACCACCTATGCAGACCCTGATGTACTGGTGTTTGAAAAAACTGACGGCAAAGAGCGTTTCCTCGTGCTTGTCAATGTACGTAATGAGGAGAAGACTGCCCAGATTCCTGAAAAATGGATAGGTCATGGAGCGAAGGACAACATGACAGACAAAGACATCAACTTAGAAAAGACCATTGTCCTTTCACCCTTCCAGTATCTGATTTTGAAGTACTAACGGTCGAGCCATTTGATACAAAATCATGAACCCCGAAAGTCTTTCCAACTTTCGGGGTTTTAGTGAGACGCCACCTGACAATAGAAAGTACATCGATGGTTTTAAGACCACTTGAGAAAGGGTTTATTTGATAAAAGCAGACAATGAACAAATGGTACAGTCTATTTTAGACTTATAAAACGGAATTTATGTGCGACAACAAAAAAGCCAAATCCTTGCTATATTGCCATAATTTTTATACTTTTGTGCCATCCTCATACCCAAATTTATCTCTTTTTTATGAAAATCAAGTTCTCTGTCAACAGTCAGATCATGCTGGCCTTGGTGCTTGCTGTTGTTGCAGGATATTTTTTGCAGGACCATACAACGTTTGTCGAATCATATATCAGACCCTTGGGAATCATTTTTCTCAATCTTCTGAAATTCATCGTTGTGCCGTTGGTTTTCCTTTCCATTGCAGTAGGAATCCTCTCCATGGAGGATGTCAGGAAAGTGGGCAAACTGGGTTTGTGCAGTCTTCTTTATTTCATGATAACCACCGTGCTTGCCGTCACTTTGGGGCTGTTTATCCCCACATTGACAAAAGAATGGTTTCCGCATATCGACATACCTGCAGACGCACCCACCGTGGTGCCTCATATCACATTCAGGGACCAACTTATCGGCATTTTTCCTCACAACATCATTGAGCCCATATTGAACAACCAGATGATGCAGGTCATCGTGATTGCCGTCTTCTTCGGAGTGGCCATTGTCCATGTGGGTGAGAAAGGGAAGGCCGCACGTGAGGTCATACTCAGTTTCAACGAGGTGGTAGCCCGCATCCTGTCCTACATCATGACACTGGCACCGATAGGTGTGTTTTGTATGCTGACTCCCGTAGTGGCTGTCAACGGACCGCGAGTGCTTGGTTCCTATGCGGTTCTGATTGGCGCCGACTTCTTCTGCTTTTTCCTGCATGCCTTGATTGTATACACCGCAGCGGTGCACTTTCTGGGGAAATGCAGTCCGTTTCGTTTTTTCCAGAAAATGTCTCCGGCCTTGCTCTTCGGTTTCTCCAGCGATTCCAGTGTTGCCACTCTGCCATATACAATAGAGTGCGCGGAGAAGTTGGGCGTTAAGCGCGACCTCGGAAGTTTCGTGTTGTCACTTGGTGCGACTATCAATATGGACGGTGTGGCCATCTATTTGGGAGTCACCTCCGTGTTCATTGCTACCTGCTGCGGTATAGACCTCACCATACAGCAGTATCTGGCATTGGCTTTGTCGGCCACGGTAGCATCTGTCGGCACGCCGGGCATTCCTGGTGGGTCACTGGCCCTGATGGCCATGGTGTTCGCCTCTGCCGGCATACCTGTTGAGGGTGTGGCCATCGCAGCAGGCATTGACCGTCTTGTGGATATGGGCAGAACCACCATGTCCATCGCAGGCGACGCCTCCTGCGCCGTGGTAATGCAAAGGCTGATGAACAATAATAAAGACCAATAACTGGCAAAAGAGAGGACAATTTTGGGTAATCAGTTGCGGGGAAAGGGGCCACCATAGATTTGAAAAAAATTCTTGTTTGTTGCAATTCACAAAAATGAGGAAAAAAGCATCAGATTACGAGCAAATTGATTATTTTTGCCACAAAATTTGAACGACATGCTTGCATTTATTCCCTTTATCGTACTCATTGGGCTTCTGATATGCTGTATTTCCGTTTTCGGGAATGCCACCCTCGATGGTGCGAGTCAGGTATCACTGATCATCTCCTCAGGAGTGTGTGTTCTCATAGGATGGCTGAGCAAGCGACTTGTATGGGACAATCTGGAAAAAGAGATCACTACAAAAGTAGCCAACTGCACCCCATCGATCATCATCCTGCTGCTGATCGGCGCCATCGGAGGTACGTGGATGGTGTCGGGCATAGTGCCCACGATGATCTATTACGGTCTGCAAATCCTCTCCCCTCAATGGTTTTTGGTAAGCACCTGCATCATCTGTGCGCTCATCAGTCTGCTGATCGGTTCCTCGTGGACCACCATCGCCACCGTTGGCGTCGCCCTGCTGGGAATAGGCAAAGCCCTGGGTTTCTCTGACGGATGGACAGCCGGCGCCATCATCAGCGGGGCCTATTTCGGAGACAAACTGTCGCCCCTTTCCGACACCACGGTGCTGGCCTCCAGTGTTGTGGGCACGCCTCTCTTCACCCACATCAAGTACATGATGCAGACCACGGTGCCCACATTCTTGACCACGCTGGTCATTTTCCTCATTTCCGGGTGGCTCATTGATGTGTCGGGAGAAGGCGACGTGCAACTGTTCATGGACGGTCTCTCGCAAACCTTCAACATCTCTCCATGGCTTTTTCTTGTGCCTTTGGTGATGGGCATGATGATCATGCGGCGCTGGCCGTCGCTGGTGGTGCTGTTTCTCGCCACCCTGATTGCCGGCATAGTGGCTCTCATCGCACAGCCCGACCGTATCAGGGAGATAGCAAGTCCCGAAGGTCCCCAAGGCTTGCTGGGTCTCTACGAAGGCGTTATGCGTTCGTGCTATGATTCCACCTCCATATCCACGGGCATCAGCGAACTTGACAAACTCGTCTCGACAAGGGGCATGAGCGGCATGATGCCTACCATCTGGCTGATCATCAGTGCCCAAATATTCGCAGGAGCCCTGACGGCAACGGGTCAGTTGGAAGACATCATGCGCTATTTCCAGCGGCTGGTCAAGGGGACGACCTCACTGGTAGCCTCATCAGTGGGCAGTGCCTTTTTCCTCAACATCACTACCGCAGACCAGTTTCTGTCCATCATCCTCACCAGTTCCATGTTCAAGAACATGTATGCCAAGATGGGTTATGAGCCCCGCCTGCTGAGCCGCTCCTGTGAGGACGGCGGCACCGTCACCTCCGTACTTGTTCCCTGGAACACCTGCGGTCTCACCCAAAGCACCGTCTTGGGTGTTGCCACCCTGACCTACCTACCCTATTGCTTCTTCAACCTCCTGTCGCCCATCGTCAGCGTCAGTGTAGCAGCCCTGGGCTGGAAAATCAACAAAAAGATTGAAGATTGAAAATTGAAGATTGAAAATTGAAAATTGAAAATTGAAGATTCCAATTAAACCCCATAAACAGACATCATTATGACTAAAAGCCATGTATTTGCGATGTTGGTCATCGCCTGTATTGCAGTACTTTTCAGTTGCACTCAGCAGAAGGGTACAACAGTCACCCTCGAAGTAAAAACCCAGTATGGCGTTCTCCAAGGTTTTGAGGAAGACGGCGTGAAGAAGTTCCTTGGTGTTCCTTTCGCCCAGGCTCCAGTGGGAGAACTCCGTTGGAAGGCCCCCCAGCCTGTTCAAGGTTGGGAGGGAGTGCGTTCAGCCAAGCAGTTTAGCGACGATCCCATGCAGCCCAACATCTTCGGTGACATGTCGTTCAGAGGTTCCGGCCGCAGCGAGGACTGTCTCTATCTGAACATTTGGACCACCGCAGCCACGACGGCCGATGCCATGCCTGTGCTGATTTATTTCAATGGCGGCGGACTGATGGCCGGTTCTGGCAGCGAGCCCCGTTACGATGGTTCTTCCCTCTCCAAGGAAGGCGTGATTTGTGTGACGGCCAACTATCGTGAGGGTGTGTTCGGTTTCTTTGCCCATCCAGACCTCACAGCATCTTCCGAGTATAAGGGAAGCGGCAACTACGGCTTCCTCGACCAAGTGGCCGCTATCAAATGGGTGAAAGAGAATATCTCAGCCTTTGGCGGCAACCCTGACAAGATCACCATTGTAGGAGAATCGGCAGGTTCCTTCTCTGTGTCACTCCTGATGTGCTCTCCCCTCTCCAAGGACCTCATCGCAGGCGCCATGCTTTCGTCGGGTGCCGAGGTGTTGCCTTTTCAGCCTTCTTCCCAAGCCGATGCCGATGCTGCCGGAGCAGATCTTCTGAAAAAGGCAGGCATCTCAAGTCTGGCAGATGCGATGGCACTGAACGCCGATTCACTCCAAAAACTCCTTCCCCCAAAAGGGATGGCCAACGTGGTGCTCGATGGCTACTTCATGACTGAGAGTGCTGACGATGTGTTCGAGAAGGGTCAGCAAGCCCAGGTGCCTCTGCTCGCAGGATGGAACTCACTGGAAGGTACACCCATGCAGACGCTGAGGGATCAGGCTCCTACCCTTGCGAACTACAAGAACGCCATGAAGGCGCAGTTTGGTGATATGACAGACGAGATTTTCAAGGCTTACGGGCTTGAGACTGATGAAGACGTGCTGAGTCAGAAGGGCCTTGACCTGGCCTCCGACCTTTTCACAGGCTTCCCCACCTGGAAGGCCTGCGACTATCATGCAAAGTCAGGACTACCCGTTTATCGCTATCACTATATGCATCCCCGTCCTCAGGTGTCGGCGAAGATGGGTGACAAGGTGGCAGCCTTGGCCGGAGGTGTACGTGACAAGACTGCGGAAGAAAAGAAGTCCGAGGCTCAGCAACCTGAAATTGCTCCTGGAGCCGTCCATTCAGCAGATATCGAATATGCCATGGGAACCCTCGGCACCAATGAGTATTACGATTGGAATGAAGATGACTATGCCATTTCAAAACTCTTCCTTACCTATTATGCCAATTTCTGCAAGACGGGCAATCCCAATGGCAAAGGCTTACCTCAGTGGACAGCTATCACCAAGGAGAATCTTGATGCTGCTCCTGTCATGAAAATTGACGTGGAGTCCAAGGAAATAGCCTCCCCAGAGAAGGAGAATGCCTATCGCACACTCGAAAAATTCTACAGGAGCAAGAAATAGGGCTGTCGCAGGGGGCGCTAATCGTAGGCGTAAGCCAATCCGTATTTCTCGTGGAGACGGCGCAGGGAGCCATCCGATTTCATCTGCCGGATGACATTGTTCACCATCTCCAGCAAATCGTCTTGTCCCTTCGGCATGAGAACACCGATCTCACCGTGGGTGAAAGGACTGTTCAACAACGGAGCCGCCAGACGGTTGTCCATCTTTACGTAATAAGGCGCCTCTGTGATTTCGGTGATCATCACGTCGGCTTCACCCTCCGCTATCAGTGCCGGGATCTCCTCATTCTTCTGATGGACGATGATGCTTGCATGAGTCAGGTTTTCATTGGCAAATTTCTCATTCAGTCCGCCGGGATTGACCATTACCCGGACATCAGGCTTGTCGATGTCGGCCAATGACTGGAAGCGGTCTGCATCCGAGGTCCGGCAGAGTATCGTCTTGCCGTTTCCCAAGTAGCCCTCACTCATCAGCATCGTCTCACGCCGGGTATCGGTGATGGTGATTCCACCGATGGCAAGGTCGAATTTCTGCGGCACAGAGAGCACGTCAGCAGTCAGCGTAGGCCACGATGTCGGCACGTATTTTATGCTGACATCCAGCCTCTTGGCAATTGCCTCGGCCATCTCAATGCCGAAGCCCCAATATTCACTTGTTTCTGGTTCACGAAAGGAAAGCGGCCTGTAGTCGCCTGTGGTTCCGATAAGGATGGTATCGCGCTTGAGTATCTCCGCGACCTTGCCACTGACAGGGATGTCTGTATAAGTGGACAGGATGAACACCGAGTGCTGGCCATTGTCCTCTCCAAACCGGATGGCGGCTTTTAAGGAGTCCTCCCGGAACAGTCTTGTGCTGTCAAAATAATAAAGGCCGTCTTCGCTGTTGTACCATCCACCGACATACCCATCATGCTGTAAGGCATGACTGACCACCTTACCGAGTTGGTCGCGTGAGTGGCTATTCTGCGTAGCGGCATAACCGACTGCAATCCCCTCCGTCGGCTCTGTCATCGTGCGGATATCAAGCGTGAAGCCGTCCTGGTGGGCCTGGCTGAAAGCCCACACCTTATCGGCAATCACCGACACGTTGTCTTGCTCGAAGGCTCTCTCCTCACACGAAGAGCACGACACAAAACTGGCCGTACCACAGAGAGCCAAAAGAATTGTCAAAAACCATGTTTTCATCTTGCTATCTCTATAAAATCATGCAAAGGTAGTGATTTCTAACGAAAAAGGACGGGATAACATCCCATCCTTGGTCACATTGGAATGAAAGACTGTCATTCCGTGTCAGTCGTCGACATTGACCAACTGTCCTTGCTTGTTGAACTTCAGGTCAAGTTCGTTGGACAGTTCCACATCGTAGCCGTAGCGCTCCTTGTCAATCTTGACGATGGTGGCACCAGCGAAGTGGGTCTTCACGTAGTCGGCGATGGCAGCCGGCACGAGGTTGGCGGGAACGGCGCTGTAGTTGCAGTCTACCTTGTCCCATGTTCCATTCTTGTCAAACTCCAGTTCGGTGCCGTTGTTCAGGCAAACCTCATAGGTGGTTCTTCCGAAGTCCCTGTCGACCTTTGCGTAGGAGACGGCCTGTCCTGGGAAGGTCTGCTGGATGAAAGACTGTGCAGCGGCGGGAAGTTGCGTTGCGGGGATGATCATGTCATTGGCAAAGGTTGCCACGGAGTTCATCATCATGCACATCAGTGCGGCGAGGAAAAATACTGACTTTTTCATAATTGTAATTTTTTTAGTTATTATTTTTTTGTTTATTAAGTTTTTTTCGTTTTTGTCTTCCGGAGGTCTTTTGTTCCTTTCGACATTGCAAAGATAAGCCGCGATTTACCCCCATTCCAAACATTTTTATCTTTTTCGTCTCACTTCGTAGCGACACACATCCCCACTTGCGACAGGGGTGAGAAAACCCTGCGAAATCTGTCGCAAAAGGCACAGAAAAATAGCAAGGGAGTATTATATGGGAGATTATATGGTAATTCAGATTAAACCAATCCTGCAAAACATCATCCAATCAATAACGTTGTTTTCTTAATTAACCATTTGAAAAATGAAGAAAATTTATTTAGCAGCATTGCTTTCTCTCTCTTTGATGACAGCCAATGCACAAGAGCCAAATATTCCTATGTTTGGCGTTCAGCAGAACTACAATGTGAAATTCGATGAGTACAAAGAGGCTCCACAAGGATTTGACCAAGAGCGCGCAGGGATACCTCATGGTACCGTAGAACTCATTGAGTACCAGTCGGAATCAGTAGGTACAACCCGCAAGGCAAATGTCTATCTGCCGCCTAAGTACAATAAGAAAAAGAAGTACAGCGTGCTCTACCTTCTTCACGGAATCGGTGGTGACGAGAACGAGTGGTACAAAGACGGTGGTGTGCCCAACATCATCATGGACAATCTCTATGCCGACGGGAAGGTGGCCGACATGATAGTCGTGATGCCTAACGGACGTGCGCAAAAGGATGACTCACGTGCAGGAGGCATGGGATCGTTCAGGGCGTTCGGAGAGTTCGACAAAGATCTCATCGGAAGCCTCATTCCTTACATCGAGAAGAACTACAGTGTGTATAGCGATAAGAACCACCGTGCCATCGCCGGTCTGTCAATGGGTGGTGGGCAGTCACTCAACTTCGGACTCGGACACATGGACGTGTTTGCATACGTAGGAGGTTTCTCTTCAGCACCCAATACAAAGCGTGCGGCACAACTCATTCCTGATGTGGACAAAGTAAAGAAAGAGAACAAACTCCTTTGGATGGTTTGCGGTGGTGCTGATGGACTGATGGGTCACAGCACACAACTCAAGGCCTTCTGTGATGAGAAAGGCATCCCTTGCACCCTCATCAACTATCCTGACGGAAAGCACAACTTTGTCGTTTGGAAGTATGGCCTCTACAACTTCGCACAACTGATCTTCAAATAATCATCCCTGGGCTTTGGGCTTTACCGACTTATCTTAAAGGCGACATGTTTGTTATAAAGAGAGACATAGAGTCTGCCATCGCTGCCGATAGCCAACCAATTAGGGGCATTAGCCACCCAGAGTTGTTGCTTCTGGACACCCGTAAACCTATTCAGAACGTTGATAAAATCTGGTTTGCCTGAGTCGCCGAATCCACAGATAATGGAATTGTCAAGAATCAGGAAGTTGTTTGTGTTGCAGGTGTTGGGCTTGCTGACCCATAGTGTCTTATCGGTGGAGATATCGACAGCCACGACATAGGCATTTTGCCCTTTGTCAAAACCCATCAAGCCAGAAATGCTGAAGTAGAGTATCCCATCCTTCACGACAGCCCAGTCGACCGACTGCCTGTCGATATCGGCACCACGGTTCTTGGGCGGGAAAGCCATCGATGATGTGTCATACACTTTCTTCACCTCTCTCGCTGGGTCGAGGAGCATGATCAGGTGTGGGTATCTGCCTCGCCTTGAGATATCCTTCTCTGACTCGCCCCAAGAAAAAGGCTCCGTTTTCGGTTTCCTTCCATAAATTGCCACAGGATAGTCACCATCGTAGAAGACATCATTGAGCACACACCCGTCGCCGTAAAATTCAGGTACGATGTCGGGGATGCTGTAATCGGTGTCATCCCAACCTAATGTCGGGTGGCCTATGATATTTCCAAGTTTCAGTTCCGGTCTCGCCAAGGCATTGTAGTCGTTCAAAGGCGTTGAGAATGAAGTTCTTATGAGGGTGATAGTCTTATTCTTCCCTTTAGGGGCGGCAGGGAGCGTTTGTCCGTTGAAGTTGGATACTTTAACGGGAACCACCTCGGTTTTATACATCACATCGTCAAGATTATTGTTCTGCGCGTAGGAAAAAACCGTTGCCGCCAATAACACGGCTGATAACACAAATCTATTCATGGCATGGAATTTTAAATTGACCGACCTGTTCGTTTTCACCACAAATATAATGTATTTTGATGAGAACTCCAAATTTTATGACAATTATTTCCCATCGAGGGGATGGCAGCGTAGGTCCATTTATTTCAGCAGATTGAGCAGTTGCCTGTCGGAAGCCTCCGGCAGCAACTGTTTGAGATGATGGAACAACCGTTTTAGAGACTCTTCAGGCGTACGCCCACAAGAACACATTTCTTTTCCCAGGAGCAGTTCCGGCGTGGTGAGCAGGGACCATCCCCACCCGTACTCCCGGTTGTGCTTGTCCTTGGGATAGACAAAATCCTCCGTGATGATATGGCATCCCATCTGCAGACGGGTGACATAGGCGTCAAACTTCCCCCTCATCTTTGTGCCATTGAATCCGCAGGCGCTTCTCAACTGCCTGGTAATAAGACTTCCCTGTTCGCGCAATGTCATCAGGATGGCCTCCTCGATGGAGCCCTCTTCTGGAACAGGGTATTTGTGGCGTCTGTAATTGCAGAAATCCGGCCACCACTCCTTGCTGATGAACCCCGCCTTTTTGTTGAAGAACTTGCCATAGACACAATTGCCCTCAGCGATGATCGGCCCCTTCCATTTCCACAGCGGCCAGTCCCACCCTCCATCGGGAAAAACCACATAGCGGCAATCCTCATCTACCACATCCTCGGCGGAGAATCCCGCAATCCCGCTATACAGCAAGGGAAGGAACCCCACCTGCTGGATCAACTCCATGAGATCCACATCTGAATGACACTGATTTCTGCTTATCATCCCCGCCATCCTTTCAACGTACCGTGACATGGAAACAGCCCTGTTTCCTCTCGTATTTCACATAGCATCTGTCCTGTTCACGCAAGTCGCGCAGCACCTCGCTGAGCACCCACTTCAAGGTATCATCCCGCACCAAACGCCGGGGCAGTCCGTCGGGATCCTCCACCGTCTTGTAACGGTTGTAGCCAATGTCAAAGGTAGTTCCGTAAAGATGGCAACTATTGTCAGACACATTATGGTTGACCTGTTTGAGTTTTTCCAAGTCATCCTGACTCCTCATCACACTCGTGACAATGAACTGATGGAGAGGGATATGCTTCACATAAAGACTGTCAAAAAAATTACGACCGATATCATTGAGCAAGACAGCCGCCCTCGGCACAAGGTAGGGAATGCTGTTGCGCAGGGGGTCGACATGGTAATAGGGACTTGCGGCCATATACACCAGTTCGGCCTTCCTCTTCTCCGCCTCCTCCCTGTCGCGCACTGGAGATACCCCTAACTTTGTGGCAACAGCATATTGCACATCATTTGAGTCAGGAAAAGCCTTGCTGTAACTCAACACGCCCACAACAGGATGAGGTTTTCCGTTGTCGCCGGCCAAATTTACCCTCTCGGGTCTGGTCAAATCAGAAGCGATATGGGGTTGAGAGATTGGTTGTTCAGTCTTTTCTTCCGTCTTTTCCTCTCCCTTTGCCCCCGTCTTCAAAGAGACTATCTTCAGGGAGTCAGTTTTCAAAGAGTCTGCCACCAAGGAATCGGCACATACGGCATCCGCACCTATGGGTTGGTGGAGCGAGCCTGCCACAGAAGGGAACACACACCTGACCAAAGCCAATAGGATGACTATGAAGCCAAAACCATGAAGAAACTGATTCTTAGATATCATTTTCAATCAATAAAAGGCAAAATAGTTATACTCACAGAAGAGTTGCACCTTTCATCTGCAAAATTACATAAAAAATGGGATTATCATACACAAAAAGCAAAAAAGCAACTACCGCGGCCCGTTTTTTCATCAAACGAACTGGGCAGGTGACACAAAACTGACAAATCTTTTTGATGTTCGGATGATTATTTGTAACTTTGAAGCCGACAACTATCAGAACACTCTGACTAAAAGTGATTTCTATTCATTACTTCTAATTTATTCAACAATGAGAAAAATTATTTCGACCCTGTTTTTGGTGCTGATTGCCCTCACTGCATTTGGACAAAGCAATTCTGCCATGGATCAACTCAAAAAAGACCCCCGAAAGGCATACGGAATGGATTATCCGTATTCATTCGAGACTTACAAGATGACCAAAGCCCCGAAGGGTTACAAGCCATTCTACATCAGCCATTACGGACGTCATGGCTCACGATATTACTGGACCGACCAATTATACAAGGATCTGGACAAGGTGTTCACCGCGGCTCATGAGAAACACCTCCTCACCTCGGAAGGCGAGGCTTTCTACAAGAAATTCATGGCCCTCAAAGAAGAACTAATGACAGGTGTCAGCGAACTCACCCAACTGGGCTGGGACCAGCACCAATACATAGCCCGCACCATGTATAACAATTTCCCAGAGGTGTTCAAGAAAGGCGGCAATGTGTACGCCATCTCATCCCTGACGGGCCGGTGCGTCATCAGCATGGCCTCCTTCTGCCAGGAACTGACGCAATGCAATCCCAAACTGGAGATCCGCGAGCAGTCCTCCCGTTTTACCCTCGACGGCGTGGTGCCCACTGACAGGCAAAATCCTATCAAGCACAATTACCCAAGAGCCAAAGCCAAGTATGAAAAGAACCAGGATCAGTTCAAGAAAATCGAAGGACTCAGGGAGAAGGTAGCCTCACGCGTCCTGATCAGTACTGACAGTCTTCCCAAGAATGCCCACCAGATTGGCAGCGACCTCCTCAATCTCTACACCTCCCTTCCCAACATCAACCACGAGGGTATGATGGACAATATCGTCAGCGATGAAGAGATTGTCAAGGAATGGGAAGGTTCCAACCTGGGTTCCTACTCCTGGGTGTTCTCCCCCCAATACCAAATGATCCCCATCCTGGAGGACGTCATCAAGAAGGCGGATGCCGTGATTGACGGAAGCAGCGACCACCTCTCCGACCTCCGCTTCGGGCATGACACCTGCCTCGGTCCCCTCACCGTGCTCATGGGTATCAACGGAGCCGACCTCGACCCCGAAGACCCATACGAGGTGAAAAACTGCTACCAGAACTGGGAGACCTGCAAGGGCTCCAACTTTCAACTGGTATTCTACAAGAGCAAAAAAGGCAAGGACATTCTCGTGAAATGCCTGCTCAACGGCTGTGAAGCCAAGTTGCCCATTGCCACAGACCAATACCCCTATTATAAGTGGTCGGAACTGCGCCGTTTCTATACCGACCGCTGCAACAGCGTGAAATAGCCGTTGGCGGTTGGCGGTTGGCTGTTGGACGTTGGCTGTTGGCTGTTGGCTGTTTATGCAAACGATTTCGTGAATCTCATGAAAAATGATTGTTTGAAATTTGAGTAATTAATTGCAAAGGATTAACTTTGCAAACATACTACCCAAATCTGCAAACTATCATTTTTCATGAGAAGAAGCATTATACTTTTTACCTTGTTGGTCACGCTTTCCGCGATAGCCAAAGCAGACTCCAAAGAGACCGTCACCATCAACGGGACGGCCGCAAACAAGAACATCACTCACATCTCTTTTTCAGGTGACAACATCACACTAACCTATAGTGACGGAGCCACCCAAACCGCTGACATGCCTATGGTGACCATCGATTTTGACCACGTAGCCGTGTTCAAGGACAAGGACTATGACAATGTGGAAACCATCAAGACCTACGGAGGAAAAACACTCAAGGCAGAAGTGAGCAGAACCCTCACCGCCGGAGAATGGGCCACCATCTGCCTTCCTTTCAGCATGTCAGCCACCGACATTGCAGCCTCTTTTGGTTCAGGCACCTTGGTGGCCACCCTTGAAAGCGCCACCGGCGACGGCATCAACTTCACCCGTGTGGAGAAGATATCATCCGGCATGCCCTACCTGATCAAGACCACCAAGAATGTCAGTTCCTTCACACTCAACTCTGTCGAAATAGGCAATCTATCCACCAGTTACAGTGCTGAAGGCAAGGAATTCAGTTTTGCCGGTGCCCTCAATACTGTTTCCAAAGGAAAGAACATGTATTATATCGCATCCAGCAACCAATTCCGTTATCTTACAGTCGGGGAGATCCAACCCCTGCACGCTTATTTCACCGACCTGGTAGGTTCCAGCAAAGGCGATGCCAATGGTGACCAGAGAGTTAATGTGGCAGATGTCATGAGTGCTGTCAGCCATTCGCTCGGCAAGACGCCAAGCATATTCAACTTAGCCAATGCCGATGTCAACAAAGACAACATCGTCAACGTGACAGATGTCATGTCCATCATCCAAATTGTTCTCAATGGAGGCGCAACAAGAACTGATATCCCCATCACCCTGGATGGTGAAGCCATCGGTATCTCTGACGGCGGAGAAGGCAACTCCTACGACCAAGCCGCCAACCAAAGTCAAATAGAACAAATTCTCCTTTGATAAAAATGAACATCATGAAGAAAGCAACATACATTCTTGTTCTCGCTCTTTTCTCGCTGGCCGGCCTTCATCTGCAAGCCCAGACGACATGGGACTTCACCACTATCAGCAGTGCTGACGAGACACTGCTCAACAATGACGAAACCGGCAACTGGACAATAGACTCCAGTTCACGTTGGTGCTACATCAATACATTGACCAATCAGGCCTTGACTGCAAGCGGCTCCGAACTGGCCTTTGCCAAAGGTCTGTTATTTTCCTGCAATGCCAATTCCTCCGGCAACATCCGATTGGGCCAAAAACGTCTTTGGGTGGGAGGATCATCCTGTCCGATCACCATTCCCGGACTGAAGAAAGGACAGACCGTCACCATCAGTTACAAGACCTCAAGTTCAAGTGCTGCCCGCGGCATCACCCCCTCCAACCTGAGCGGCACATCCGGTATGGAGGAAAGCACCTCGCAGCAAGAAGGCAAAGGCACCGTCAGCAGTGACGGAGACGTCATTCTCACCCCTACCGGAGGCCTCTACATCTATAGTTTGGCCGTGAGTGAGGTGCCCAACGACAACCTGGTGATTGTTCCAGGTGAGAAAGCCACCCTTTATCAGGACGTAGTCACCGGCGCTGTAGCCCGCAACTCGAAAGTCAATCAGATGACCGTAGAGTTGCTCAATGGCAACATCAACTATTACAACACCGGGGACTTGTCTGGAATCGACACAGACAATGACAAGTCAACCGTCAGCATCTCACTCAAAAACGGAGGCACGGACATCTATTATGGTTCGGTTCGCAACATCTCCTTCACCAAGAAGGTGAGTCAGGGAGAGAGCGGAGACATCACCAACAACGGAGTGATCATCACCGATGCCAAAGGATGGCTGGAGTCTGCCTTTGTGGAATGGGAACCATACGCCAACGCCACCTCCTATGTCGTTTATATAAAAGGTGGACAATTTGCCAACTGGACCAAGTTGGACAACATGCTCGTTCGCAACTATGGCTCATACGGCCGTGCCGACATGGTGGGCCTGAAAGCATCCACCGACTATGCCTTCAAGGTGGTGCCTGTCGTGAGTGACAATGAGGATGACAGCAAGGCCAGTTTTGCAGAAAACCTGAATGTGAAAAACTACAGCCGTGAGGGCTATGCCCACAAGACCTGGAGCAAGGGCGTGGGAGCCTATAACGATGACGGAACGCTGAAAAGCAATGCCAAGGTGCTGTATGTCACCAAGAACACGGCCAAAACCATCAAATGCACGGTCATCACTTCTGAGAAAGGGGCCACTACTGAGTGCACAGGTCTGCAAAGCATTCTGGATGCCTATCAGAAAGGGTGCGACACCACACCGCTCGCCATCCGCCTCATCGGTATGATCAGCCTCTCCGACCTCGACCATATCAGCAGTTCAGAAGAAGGCGTGCAAATCAAGGGTAAAAATGCAGACAGCGAACTGAACATCACCGTTGAGGGCATCGGAGAGGATGCCACGATCAAGGGATTCGGATTCCTTGTCCGCAACTCGAAAAGCGTGGAGTTCCGCAACTTTGCCGTTATCCGCTGCATGGACGATGGTATCTCCCTCGACACCGACAATTCCAACATCTGGATCCATCACATAGATGCATTCTATGGCAAGCAGGGAAGCGACGACCATGTCAAGGGAGACGGTGCCATTGACGTGAAGAGCGACTCCAAATACGTCACCGTCAGTTACTGCCACTATTGGGACACCGGCAAGACCAACATGTTTGGCATGAAGAGCGAGAGTGGCCCCAACTACATCAGTTACGACCACAACTGGTTTGACCACAGCGACTCACGGCACCCACGTGTGCGCACAATGAGTGTCCATGTGTGGAACAACTATTTCGACAATGTGGCCAAATATGGTGTAGGTGCGGCAACAGGAGCCAGTGTGTTTGTCGAGAACAACTATTTCCTCAAAACCAAGAAGCCTATCCTGAGTTCACAGCAAGGCACTGATGCCCAGGGCAGCGGGACCTTCAGCGGTGAGGAAGGGGGTATGATCAAGGCCTTCGGCAACTATTTCGACCGCAGTGCCACCAATTTCAAGTATTACACGCAGAACAACCCAGCAAGCACGGGTTATGACGCCTACGAAACCAGTTCCCGCGATGAGCAGGTGCCTTCGTCAGAAAAGACACAATCGGGAGGCTATACTTACAACAACTTCGACACCAATGCATCACTCATGTATTCCTACACGGTGCAACCGGCCTCTGAGGTTCCCAACACCGTAACGGGCTATTATGGAGCCGGACGTCTCAACCATGGTGACATCAGTTATACCTTCTCCGACAATGTTGGCAGTGATGAAACGGACTCTGAAAACAACAGCGAACTGGCGGCCTTGCTGGATAACTATCAGTCGACGTTGACTGGCATCTTCGGCGGCGAGACCATCAGCGGTGGTGAGCAAGGCGGAGAAGGAGGTGAAGGCGGCGAAGGCGGCGAAGGCGGTGAAGGCGGTGTCACCATCACCACCGACGTGGAATGCAACTTCCAAAATAGTGCTCCGTCAAGCAACCTCTTCACTGTGGTTGGCAATTATGCCAAAGACAAAGGTGAAGCCACTGTCAACGGAGTGACTTATACCACCTGCCTAAAAATCGAGACCAGCACTTCCGTCAAGTTCACCACAGAGAAATCGATGGAAATGACACTTGTGTTCGGTTCTAACGATACCAAATACACCATCAAAGTTGACGGTACGAAGCAGACTGGAACAAACGGTGTGCTGACCATGACTCTTGCAAAAGGTGAGCATGAACTGACCAAAGCAGACACCGGCAACCTGTTCTATATTGGCTTGAAAGCATTAGAATAAAATAACCTATCTGAAGAAGGCAATCCCCTCCAAGTGACGTACAAGGAGGGGATTGCTGTTTTCATCCGAAGCCTACAAACCTGCTATGAATCGGCCTATCTCAGTTTCTCATAGACCTCTCTGAGAGAGTCGTCATCACCCACATTTCCTGGGAAAATGATGTATGGGAATTGCTCTGTCATCAGACAGGGCACGTTGGCAATCACCTGGCCCAACACCGTGGCGGTTCGGACGTGTAATCCCTTGGTGAGAATGTCATGGGAAGTGATTCCTCCCTTTGCGACAAGATATGAAGGTAGGAAAGGCAAACTTTCCACAAGTTCCACCAAGAAATCAGAAATCGCCTGTCCCATCAACTGCCGCCGGTCGGCATCATCCACTCTCATCTCCTGACGGGAAGTATAGATGACCGGAGTGAGCAGACTTGCTGCGGTTTCTCCTATCCGGGCAAGAATCTCCTGTTTCAACAGTCCATCTCCCTCCAAAATACGCCGGACATCTATTTCTATGCCCTTCGTATTCTCAGCCAACAAGAGGTTCTGGAGTTGGCGCGTTGTTTTGTGCACGTGCGACCCAACCACAAAGCACCCCACCCCATTTGGGTTTCTTATGATTTCCCTTCCCAACAAAGGCTGGTCTTTGATGCCACTGATGGCCTTTGGCAAGGACGAGGAGCACCGTATGACCACCGCCCCATCGAACGAGGCAGTCTGAGTCAGAAGCCGGTCGGCAAACGCATACAACTGCCCATAGGTCTCCGCATCCACAATCTCATAATCGGCCGGATTGGCCCCTTTTTCCCGGATATAATCGCTGAGAACAGACGTAGAATATCCGAACACGTTGTCGTTGGCAAATTCAGTCTGCGAGAGCGGCACCAATAGACCGTCCTCACGCATATAATGAGCGCCCTCCACAGTGACCCGTCCCGCCTCGATGAAAGCAGGAGCGAAAGGAACGGGATGCCATACCGGGATACCATGCTTGCCCAACACACGCTGCATGACATCCGTCTCCAGAGGAAAATGTCCCCGCAAGCAAGAGTCACTGCGACTGACGAAAATCAGTTTCCATCCATATTTGCTGTTGGCCTCAATGACCGCGCTCATCGCATCCTCAATGACTTGGCTTGCCTCCTCACGGGTCATGGCGCGTGTATTGGTCAGCATATAGAAAAACGGCACATCATCAGCGAGTGCCGCCCTCACTTCCTGCACATTCCATGCAGTAAGCAGCCGGCAACCATGAACCGTCTGGATGCCAGTAGGGTCATCATCCAGGACGACCATCCTTGTTCTCCCGTCGCGTATCATAGACGTGACGGTTTGAGTGACGGGATGCCCTGCATCTGTCTGGCCTCCTCGGGTGTGGCCGGCTCACATCCCATGGCACGGATCAGCGTGACCAGACGCTCCACCAACTCTGCATTGGTGGAAGCCCTTTTGCCCGGAGCATAGTAGAAACTGTCCTCAAAGCCTATCCGCACCGCGGAAGCCCCCATGCCAATGGCACATGCCAGGATGGAGAAATCCTCCATCTGGTCATGAGTAATACCCCATGAACTGTCTTGCTCACACAAGGCATTGAGCAAACAAAGGTTGCGCCCTGTAGCCGAAAGGTTGCTTGACGTGCCGCGCCCCACGCAGAAATTGTAATGAAGAGGTCGCCGCAGCACGCCCTCATCAGCCAGTTTGGTGCAGGTCTCCACCATGCTGAGGTCGAACAATTCCATTTCCGGAACGACACCCGTCTCCTTCATCCTTGCCGCCCAATAACGGATATCAGGCAACGTATTGATATACACGGTCTCACCGAAGTTGACCGACCCCATATTCAGGGAAGCCACTTCCACCTCAGGGACATTGAGGCAAACGCACCTCTCAGCCAATGTGAGTGAGGACAAGCCTCCCGTGGACCCCTGAATGATCATATCAGACTTCTCCCTGATGCGCCGTATGGTATCGCTGAAGACATCCAGTTCGAAAGTCTGCTCGCCTTTCAGGTCACGGGTATGCAGATGCACCTCACAGGCACCCGCCTCATAGCAGCGGATAGTGTCCTCGGCTATTTCTTCCGGCGTAAGCGGATTTTTCACACCTTGAGGGATTTCCTTCCCCACGTGACAGACAGGTGCCACAGTAATGATAATTTTTCTCATATAGTGATTGACGAAATGTAATGATCAAGTGCATGGACCAGCAGCAAGTAGCAGTAAACCTTAGCGACATGCTTTATCCTTGCAAATATAATGCTTTTTGGGCAAAAATGAAAGAAAGAGAAATGCTTTTTGAGCATCGCCAACAATTCAATGCAGTTTTATTGTCTTTGCCACAGAGATTTCCACCAAGTCAGCCTTGGTGAGGTGAGCCTTGAAATCAGTTCCGACTGTGATGCCTAAGGCAGGCAGCGTATAATGCAGTCCGATGCGCTCGTAGTAGGGTTTTTCGATGAGACCTGCATTCTGCCCCATCTCACGGAAAAGATAATAGCCCACAGACAACGACAAAGCAAACCGATGATAATAGGCCCGATGCTTCAATGCCAATCCCAGCGACCATGGGCTATGCCTCACATCATACAGGTGTTTCTCATCAATCTCCCTCACCCTGTCTGCATAGGAACCATAAAAAACATCTACGCCCATGCCGGAAGCCCATCTGCGGGCATAGCGATACATCAGATTGGCCTGAAATGAATATGCCATATACAACTTGAAATCTGCCGTTCGGTAGTCGGGATGTCCCTTAGGTGTATTGAACTGCGTTTCCAACCATTCCTCGTTGAGAGACTTTGCCCCCACTCCCAATGAAAAATCAAGGAAAAGGAACGGTGAGAACCTTGACTGATACCTGGCTTCCCCTGTATGAACCACATGTTTGTAATAAGGGCAATACACCAAAGATGCCGAAGGCCCAAAGATATTTACCCCTTTATTGGGACGGCTGAGCGCCCCATTGCTCATGTGCCAGAAATCCAAGCCTAATCTTACCCCCCAGTCAGGAGCCACCCTGTAAAGCAAATGCGTCCCAGCCCCGAAATAGACGAGCCAGTGCGAGCCAATCAACTCATTGTCAACAGAATGCTGCGGGTGGTATGCGGAAGGGCTGTATCCGATACCCGTAGAGAGTGTATAGTCGACCTCCCATTTCTTTTTTCTGACCAAAGGTCTTGCAAAAGAACCATACAGAGCAATGGAATTGCCCATGCGTGAATCATAGTCAGCCTCCTCTGCCATTCTCCAATCAGGAGAAGCCGTCTTGTGCATGGTCACCCCATGATTGAGAGCCATTTTCACCCCCACCCCAATGGAAGGATAGCCGTAATCTGCAGCATAGGCATCGCTGTCAGCGGGAAGAGCGAAATGCGTCATCACCGCATCGAAGGAAACAGCATTGCGCCCTTTCTGCCATTTTTTCTGATATTCATCAACGACAAGTACACGGCCCGGGTGAACACCCACCGATGCCCCCCAATGAGCCAGCGTATCCGTTTGCTGAGCATCACCATACTGGCAAAAGGTCAACATGACACCCAGCAAAGCGAGTCCTCGTCTCATCGCAGACAGGCAAAGATCCTTTTTGCATTAACAGTGGTTGCCTCAGCCACCTCCTCGGGCGTTATGCCATAACACAGAGCCAACTTTTCGACCATGTATGGAATGAACGCACTCTCATTGCGCTTTCCCCTCATGGGCACCGGAGCCATGTATGGGGCATCCGTCTCCAATACGATGCGGTTGATGGGAATATCAGCCACCACTTCTGGCAGATGGCTTTTCTTAAATGTGAGCACCCCCCCGATACCAAGGACGAAATTGCCAAAATCAAGCAATTGCCTTGCCTCCAGGATATTTCCCGTAAAACAATGGAACACACCTCCGGGAAGAGAATCTCTGTAACGCCGCAGTATCGCCACCATCTCATTCTGCGCTTTCCTGCAGTGAATCATCAGTGGCAGTTGAGTCCGGCATGCCCACTGCACCTGTCGCTCGAAAGCCTCCATTTGCTCTTTTTCGAACTCCCTGCTCCAATAGAAATCCAGTCCCACCTCACCGATGGCGACAAATTCATCACTCATCAGCATCTCCATCCTGTCGAGCACCTGATCATAATCATTGCGCACCTCCTCGGGATGAAGGCCTATCATGGGAAAAGCATATCCGGGAAACTCATGACAGACCGAAAGGATCTTCTGCACCGACTTCTCATCCACAGCAGGCACCATGATAGCAGAGGCGCCGGCACTTCTTGCTCTTGCAATCACCTCCGCCCTGTCCTCGTCGAACTCCTCTCCGTCGATATGTATATGAGTGTCTATAAAATTCATACCGTCATCTTTTTTCGTTTCGCCTATAGTAATAAACAATACCGAATTTCCGGCACAACTCACAGCGTCTCTCCAATGGCTCATCACCAAAATGCGCCTCTATCACATCCCACAGTCTCAGGATCAGGTCATCCACCTCCGGTCTCATCTTGGCGATATCCGCAAGCGCCTTCTGTGTCCGTGTCTGGTAGCGTTTCTGCGCGTCATACATGCCTCTGAACACGTCAAAATGAGTGATTACTGCCCCAATGGGAGGCGAGAGGATAGGCTTGCCCCCCTTTTTGAGGCGTTCCTTTTCCCCATTGATGATTTTGGGCGCCCATTCCATCACCGCATCTGACGTTTTGAGATATGGCACAGTGTGTTGATTGGCTTCAAGGCCATATCCCATGAGTTCGCTTTCTTGGATTTCCCCCCTTTCCACAGCCAGGAACAGCACCTGCAGGAAATGACTGAGATAAGTCATGGCATTGTGCTGCAGCGGGGTGATGCGTTTGGAATACCTCACCTGTGTGCGCATGGACATTTTGTATTCAGCCGATGCGTCGCTCAGTTGGGCATAAAGACGCTGTGCCTCAGCAATCAGTTTTCGGTCAATAAAATGTCCGCTGACAGCATACACCTCATTGTTGTCAGCCAAAGCCTCCAATGCTTTCAGCCTGGCAGCGTCTGTTTTTGGCAACCTGCGATATGGCACCCTACTTTTGGATAGAAATCAGTATTCTCTTTTCATCATCTCGCGCGTGTATGCCAGCAGTTCCTGTTTCCTGTCAGCCTCCACGTTCACTTTCTCAAGGAACAGAAGTCCCTCCTGGAAAAAGGCCCTGATTTTGTTCTCAGCCATTCTGTTGATACCTATCTCATTATAGATTTCCGTCACGGCAGCAATTTTCTCCTGCGGGTCGGCTGCAGGCATGTCGAGCCAATCGGTGAGCACCTTTCTCTGTTTTGTGTCAGCCAAGGCCAGGGCATTGATGAGCATATATGTTTTTTTGTTGCAGGCGATATCTCCGCCGATAGCCTTGCCGAAGACCTTCGGGTCGCCATACACATCCAGATAGTCATCCTGAAGTTGGAAGGCGAGTCCCACCTTCTCTCCGAAGCGATAGAGATTTTCGGCATCCTGCTCCGGAGCATCCGCCAGGATTGCCCCCATCTTTGTGGAGCATGCCAGCAATACGCTCGTCTTGAGGCGTATCATCTCGATATACTCATCCTCGGTGACATCATTCCTGCTCTCAAACTCCATGTCATACTGCTGTCCCTCCCCGATTTCGAGAGCCGTACGGGTGAACAAGTCGAGTATCTGACTGAGTTTGTCGTGCCTGCACTGAGCCATCTGCTGGAAGGCCAGCACCAGCATGGAGTCGCCAGACAGGATGGCAGTGTTGGCATCCCATCTTTTGTGGACGGTCATGTGTCCTCGTCTGAGGTCGGCATTGTCCATCAAGTCGTCATGAAGCAGCGTATAGTTGTGATAAGTCTCCAACGCGCATGCAGAAGGAAGTATTGTCTTTGGGTCATCGCGGAACAGGTTGTATGCCAGCAACATCAATGTCGGCCTGATTCTCTTCCCTCCTAAAGAAAGCACATACTTGATGGGCTCATAAAGGCCCTCCGGTTTTCTGTCATAGGGTATACTGTCGAGATACTCATTGATCAAATGAAGGATTTCGTTGGAATTCATCATATATATTGTAATTTTTGTTTATTTCACCTGCAAGCATCAATTATAACTTGAACACGATAGGTAGGTGAACCAAGGTCCGGCATGTTTTTCCGCCACTTTTCCCTGGTTCCCATTTGGGCATCATCCTGACCACCCTCAGCGCCTCATTGTCAAGGTCAATATTGGTTCGTTGTATCAGTCTCACATCTTCGACAGAGCCGTCTGCATTGACGATGAAAGCCACCATCACCTTTCCGCTGACCTTAGCCGTCTTTGCCCTCTCAGGATATTTCAGGTTCTGTGTGAGCCATTTCAGGAGAGCCGACATTCCATTAGGGAACTGTGGTAGTTGGTCAACCTCCGACATCGTCTTGACATCATTGATCTTTTCCTCTTCCTCTACCACAGGTTCCTCCACCTTCTCCTCCTCCAAGTCAGGAGCCTCCGTCTCAAGAACGACCTCCTTTTTCTCAGCCTCGTCGGAACTCTCTTCCAGCGCATTGTTCATCTCGGGCACGACGACCACCTGATCGCTCTGCACGGGAGCCAATTTCTCTGGTTCGGGCAGATTTTCCTCAATAGGCGGCATCAGTTGCATATCCTCGGCTATCTCATCGAGAAAATCCGAGTCCCAATCTCCGTTACTTTGAGAAAACGACAATTCCATCGCTACGACAAACAAAGCCGTAGCGACTATGCCCCCGATGAGGAATGCCCACCCCCTTATGCGCTCAAGGTCGGCACTGGCAGATTTTTTCTTCTCCATATCCACGGATGCACCCCCAAGCACCTTCAGACAAGAATCATATCCGAAAAAATGGGTCTTGATTCAATAATCGCCCCAAAACTCCGTTATAATAAAGAGTTCATGCACTTGGAATGCATTTCAAGATACAAAAATAACTCAGATATTTCAAAAAAGGTGTATCTTTGTCGAAAATTTGAAGAAAAAAGGATGAAAAAAGGTTTTTTGGTATTATTTGCCACTTTCCTGCCATTGTTGCTGATGTCGCAGGAGAGCCAAACCGCCTATAATTTCCTTCGTCTTCCCGTGAGCGCCCATGGTGCCGCATTGGGAGGCGACAATATTACACTTATCGAAGACGACGCTTCCCTGATCTTTTCCAACCCAGCCCTTCTCTCTTCTGTGAGTGAACGCACTGTGGGTCTCAACTTCATGAACTACATGTCGGGTGTGAACACGGCAAGCGCCACCTTCAATACGATTATCGGCGACAGTCTGTGCATTGGTGCCAGCGCACAGTATATGGGTTATGGCACCATGAAGGAGATGAATGCCGACAATGTGCAGACCGGAGAGTTCAGTGCCAACGACATCTCCCTGGGCGCCTATCTGAGTTACAACCTGTCCTCCCATCTGGTTGGTGGCATTGCCGCCAAATGGATTACGTCGTATATAGGCCACTACAACTCGATAGCCATGTGTGTGGACCTGGGTGTCAACTATTACTCCCCCGACCATGGTCTTTCACTTTCGTTGGTGGCCCGTAATCTGGGCGGACAGTTGAAAGCCTATGACGAGGAGTACGAGAAACTGCCCTTCGAGATGCAGGCAGGTATCAGCAAGCAGTTGGCCGGAGCCCCTATCAGGCTTTCCGTCACTTTTCTCGACCTGACCCATTGGGACTACAAGCCCATCAACCATTTTGCGGTGGGAGCCGAGGTATTCCTTTCCGACCAGATATGGGTCGGCGGCGGTCTGAACTTCCGCCGTGCCAACGACCTGAAAATCAAGGCGGGCGAAGAGAGCAGCAGCCATGGCGCCGGTCTGTCTCTTGGTGCAGGAGTCAATCTCGAGAGATTCAAACTCAACCTCAGTTATGGCAAATATCATGTATCATCTTCTTCCATCATCGCGAACTTATCATTCAACATATAAGCCATGAGAAAAATAACGATAGCAATAGACGGTCATTCCTCGTGCGGCAAGAGCACGATGGCCAAAGACTTAGCCAAGGCGATAGGCTATATTTATGTGGATACCGGTGCGATGTACCGTGCGGTGACCCTTTTTGCCCTTCAGCAGAAGTTGTGGGATGAAAATGATGTGCTCGACACGGAGCGGTTGGAGTCAATGATTCCCGAGATAGAAATCTCATTCTGCCTGAACGAGGAAACCGGGAAGCCCGACACCTATCTGAACGGGGTCTGCGTGGAAAGCGAGATCCGCGGAATGGAGGTTTCGGGAAAAGTGAGTGAGATTGCCGCCCTTCCATTTGTCCGCGAGGCATTGGTGGCCCAGCAGCAGCGAATGGGAGAGTCGAAAGGTATCGTCATGGACGGACGTGACATCGGCACCGTGGTGTTTCCCGACGCCGAACTGAAAGTTTTTGTGACGGCCAGTCCAGAAGTGCGTGCCCAGCGCCGCTATGACGAACTGCTCAGCAAGGGAACGCCCGCAGACTATGAGGAGGTGCTCCAGAATGTGAAGGATCGTGACTATGCCGACAGCCACCGTGAAGTGGGTCCGCTCCGTCAAGCAGAAGACGCCATTCTGCTCGACAACAGCCACATGACGATAGCAGAGCAAAATGCCTGGTTGCTGGAAGTCTATCAACGAGTGGCAGGCGCAGAACAAGACGAATAGAAGAACAAGTCGAATCTACGAAACGACGAAAAGAAAGGAGGCATCCTCGGAAGCCTCCTTTCTTTTCAGTATATCATGCGTGTATCATCATTTGATGAATTTCTTTCCTTTGATGATATAGACACCCTTGGGCAGGTTGTCGACATCAATCTTTGAACCGACGACCTTGGTTTGTCCGACCTTGACGCCGTTGAGATTGTAAACGCTGACTGTCTCGCCCTCCATGGCAAAAGGAGTGAAAATGCCGTCGCTCTCCTCTTCAAAGACACCGATATTCAGTTCGTTGTAATCCTCAAGTTTGTCATTGTCAGAAGCGATGAAATAGCATCTGAACGGATAGACGGTATTGGTGCCCAATACGAATTTGCCACCGGTGCTGTTGAGGCTGTAGGTATTGGCCAGTTTCTGCTGTGTGTAGGAGCCTCTGAATTTGAAGAGGTCAGATCCGACGATGGCATACGTCTGGTGGTACAGAGTGGCGTTGGATGCAGAGAAGACCATCGGTTTTCCAACGAGGTTGTTGGCCTCTCCCCATGCATTTCCCGGCACTGCCATGATATAAGGTCTGTTTGCCTCGAACTGCTGCACATAATCGAAGTAGACTGTCTTGTAGCCCTCAATGGCCCTGAACTCCTTCAGCCAGAAGTTCTTGTACGTGTCATTGGCAGCCCTGAACCAATCCAGACTCTTTCCGTTGCATGTCACAGAAGTCGGAGCGAAAGGCAAAACGATGGTCTGCCATCCGTCTTTGCCCGCCGTACCCAGTTTTGATGTTCTGGTATAAGAAATGGACTTGGCTGTGATATCCTTGTGTGTATAGAATGGGTAGCCATCCGTCAGCGCCACCTTATCAGCCACATTTCCTTTGACAACATTCTTGCCAGTCAGTCCTGCGATGACTTTCTCGGAAGCACCTAAGAAATACAATGTATTGGGGTTGGAACTTGGCACCACTTTGGTGACGGTGGAGGAAAGTCCGGTGAGGTCGGCGACGGTCACGTCAGCACCCAATGAAATGGTTGCAGCCGGAGCGATCGGAGTGAGCACTCCCGATGCATTGTAAGTCATCACGGCATTTGAGACATAGAATTTGGTCTGTAGATATCCATAAGCCAAGAATGACTCGTCACCGTATCTGAGGAGCAAAGCATAGACTTTTCCTGTTGAGAGACCTTCGAACTTGAAAGGAACTGCACCATATTTTTGGGCCGGGATGTTCAAACTTGAATTACACATTTCCTGTGTGCCGACCCAGTTAGAACCATACAAATAGTAGAGGGTCACACTGACATCGCCATAATAATCCGAGGCGGCTTTGTTGAACACATTGATTTTCCCCTGCAATGTAGTACCGAGAACTGTCCGTCCCGACTTCACATGGTCGAGAACGACATCCGCTGCCTTCAACACCTGCAGGTTTCTGCTTGAAGTTGATTTCAGGATATTGACTTTGGAAGTGCCTATGGTGGAACCCGACACAGCCCATACGTTGAAAGTTCCGCTCCCAGCCGGTCTGAATGAAAGTTGCACATTCACAGTCTTTCCAGAGGGCACATATACAAGAGCCTGAGATCTTTTGCTACCCATCGAGGCAGTGGTGCTGGCATAGAGGGACACATATCCATAGAAGTCATCTCCTGTGTTTTTCACAGAGACCACAACGGGTTGATTTTGTCCTGCGATGTGTGACCCGCTGAAATTGAACTCAGTCACAGACAGTGATGCACTTGCTGCTCCTAGTTTCAGTGTGACGGCAGTAGAGTATGTCGCACTGATGTGGTTGTAATCAGCCACCTGGTCACATTGTATCCACTCGTCAGTACCCTTCAGTTTGCAGACCGGATAGAGTTTATAAGTACCTTTGGCCAGTTTCTTTGCAGAGAAATCGGTAGCAGCCAGGGTGAATTTTCCCACCACATATTTGTTGGTGCCGATGGAAACAGGATTGGTGTCATATTGCTTGAGCAGTTGAATATTGCCATTGGCATCGTAATATCCCAAGCCAAGATAGTAAGATGCCGTCTCAGTGTTCAGGTTGGCGAACTGCACGGAAGCCGTTGCTCCGGAAGCAGCGCTGATGGTAGCCTTAAGAATGGTATTGTCCGATTCGTTGTTGTATCCTTTGATGGGCTGCAGGTCGAAAAATGCCCTTGTGTTTGTGAGAAAACTTTTCTCACCGATGGAAGAGTCAGCCATATCGGGCTCTGCGCTGTTGAGAATGGAGAGGGAGAAGAAGCCATCGCAATAGCCACCCCATCCCCAGTTGACATGGAAGAAATCGCCGCCATCGTATCCATCCACTATGAAGATATGTCCCTCTCCATTGGTTTTGAATGCAGAGTATGGGACAGGTCTTCCCTGATACAGTTCATCGAGAATCATCTCTTTCCATCTATCAAAGGAATAACCGCTTTTATAAATGTAACTGGCATAACTTGACGTAAACTTAAAATAGGTGCAAATGGCAGACTTGAAATTATCCAGCGAGCCTTTTGTTCCTTTGCCTTCGCCTGCATCGAACTGGCTTCTCAGGGCGATGGCACAGTAACTGAGCAACTTGCAAGTGTTGTTGAATGATGTGGAGGATTTTCCATCATAGACCTCCAACATATTGTTCCAATTCAAAGCCGTTCCCTTTGAAATTGTAGGAGCAGTGACTCCGCCGTAAGTATAACCTGTAATGTCCTGAGACAGTTTTGCATCCATTCTATCCTTGTAATAATAAGCCAACTGAGCCATGCACGTAGCGGTGCACCCCAGGTAACAACTCACTCCGTTTTTCTTGGGAGCATACAAGTTGAATGGTGTATCCTGTCCCCATTGCGTTTTCAGCAAAGGTCTTACGGGATATGTAGTCGGTGAGAGGGAAGTATTGGCATAACTAGCCGACGTTTCAGTGACACCTTTTTTGTCGAGCAGGTCAATTTCTTCCTTATAGGCATCAAACAGTGTACCTTCGTTCTGTTTGACCAGGTCCATGTCAAAATGTCCTTTGTCGGAATAGCCAATGATGGGTATGGTTCTGTCATCACCCGACACGATCACAAATCCTTCTTCGTTGCCATTGTTGAAGACGTAGAAATAAGGAGTTTCTGCTTGGTTGGCGGAAACTTTTCTTGGTCCGTCAACCACTTGGGCATTGGCATCGAACTGAATGCCTTTGCTTTTCATAAATGCCTTTGCCTGTGTCAGGGCATCGGCTTTTGATACAGGTGCGGCGCTGGCTTGCACGACGCAGGTGATGACAAAGATCCATGTCATCAGAGTTTTGATTTTTTTCATGATTTGTTTATTTGTTTGTTGCATAATTACTTTTTGAGATCCCTTATATTATCTTGTATGAATTTTCTGCAATCCTCCATCAGCCATTTGGGTGTGCTTGTTGCCCCACAAATGCCGACCGACCCGATATCGTGCAGCCACTGGAGGTCGATTTCCTGTGCATTTTCGATTTGATGGCTGTTGTTGTTGACCCTTTTACATTCGCTGAACAGCACTTTCCCGTTGCTGCTCTTCCCTCCCGACACAAACAGGATGAGGTCGTGCCTCAGTGCGAAGGCAGCGATTCGTGATATTCTGTTGGCCACCTGCCTGCAAACTGTATCGAAACTTTTGAAGGTAGCGTCCTGAGATATATGGTCTTGTATATATTCTATGATGCGATGAAACTCGTCGAGCGACTTGGTGGTCTGTGAATAGAGATAGATATCGTGGCTGAAATCCAGTTTCTGCACATCGCCGATATTCTCCACCACGATAGCCCTGTTGTTGGTCTGTCCTACGAGTCCCAGCACTTCGGCGTGTCCGTTCTTTCCAAAGATGACGATTTGCGCCTCCGGATTGTTGTCAAACTGCTTTTTTATTCTTTTCTGCAACTGCAGCACCACTGGGCATGTGGTGTCAACGATTTCGATGTTGTGCTCTTTTGCCACCTCATAAGTTTTTGGCGGTTCTCCATGTGCCCTGAGCATGACCTTTACGTCGTGCAGCCTTGAGAGTTCATCATGATTGATAGTGACGAGCCCCATTTCCCTGAGCCGCTCACACTCCATTCCGTTGTGGACGATATCCCCCAGGCAATAGAGCGTTTTCTCCTCGCGGAGTTTTTCCTCAGCCTTGTTGATGGCCGTGGTCACTCCGAAGCAGAATCCGCTGTCACTGTCTATTTCGATTTTTATCATTACTCTTTTCTGAAGTTATTGTAATACAAGTCGAGCAACTGTCCTGCCGCAGCGAATGATGTTTGCTCACCTGCCAGCACGCTTTTCTCAGCATTAATGAGTTTTCCTGCGATGAGTTTGTTGTTGTAGAAACTGTTTCTCAGTTGCTCATTGATGGTCTCATACATCCAGTATTTGCTCTGTTCGTTACGTCTGTACGCAAAATATCCATTGTCTTTGACGAAGTCGATGTATTCGTAGACCATGTCCCAGACCTCCTTGATCCCGAGTGCGTAAAATCCGCTGTAGCACATCACTTTCGGCATCCATCCGCTTTCGGACTTCGGGAAGAAGTGGAGTGCGTTTCTGAAATGTGTGGCAGCCATGTGGCATTTGTCCACGTTGTTTCCATCACATTTGTTGATGATGATACCGTCGGCTATCTCCATGATACCTCTCTTGATGCCTTGCAGTTCGTCGCCCGTTCCTGCCAGTTGTATGAGGAGGAAGAAATCCACCATGGAATGGCATGCGGTCTCACTTTGTCCCACTCCCACTGTCTCAACGAAAATTTTGTCGTATCCAGCCGCCTCACACAGGATGATGGTCTCGCGGGTTTTTCTGGCGACCCCTCCGAGAGAGCCCGCCGTCGGACTGGGGCGAATGAAAGCCTCTGGCCTGAGAGCCAGTTTTTCCATTCTCGTCTTATCGCCCAGGATACTTCCTTTCGACCTTTCACTGCTGGGGTCGATGGCCAGGACAGCGAGTTTTCCTCCCCGTGAGTCCAGCACATGGCAGCCGAACGCATCGATAGACGTACTCTTTCCTGCTCCCGGTACGCCGCTGATACCCACTCTGACGGAATTGCCGCTGTATGGCAGGCATTTCTCGATGACCTCCTGCGCCATGGCCTGATGATCAGGGTTGACACTTTCAACGAGGGTAACAGCCTGACTCAATATGGTGACATCCCCTTTGATGATGCCCTCCACTATCTCAGCCGTGGTGTAGGTTTTACGTCTGAACTTGTTGCGTTTCAGATAAGGGTTGATGCTTGCCGGCTGCACGATGCCGGCATTGACTGTCAGTCCCTTGAACTCTTCACTGTTTTCCGGATGTTCCATATTTGGCATTTTTGTTATCTTCATTAATTGATATTGACCTCAATGATGGTTTTCGCCATTCTCGGGTCATTTGAGATGAGCAGGATTTTGGGTTGTTCCCTGAGTGTTCTCATCATTTTCATGTCAGCAGTCACTTTCAGTTTGACCGATCCACCAGGTTGGACCACCATTTCGGGAAGTTCCAATGACAGTCCTTCAGTAAACGACTGGCATCTGATGATCTCGAGGTCGGTTCTTCCAAGATTCTCAATGGTCACCGTTGCCTTTTTACGTTTTTTGCCATCTGCCGGCCCCAGGTCGATCACGGTATCCGATAACTTCATTTTCGGCATATAGACCAACTGCTGGTCGGTCACCACACCGAATGATGGCAGCATGATGGCATCCACTTTTATCTGCTTGTCCTCGGTCGGTTTGGCATCATTTCTCTGCACGAGATAGACATTGGCCCTGGAGAGTCCCGGTTTCTGCATTTTCTCTGTAAGGAGGGTGATATGCAGCACACCAGCCTTTCCCGGCGGGATGGATGACGGAGAGATGTCGGCCCTGAGATATTCAGGCAGATTGATGATGGAAGGCGTCACCATCTCGCTGGTGGGATTGAGCACATGTATTTCCTGGGTGGGGTTCTCCCCTTTCGCCACATCGTCGAACACAGCCGTATTCGCATCCGCCTTGAAATGTCCGAGCATGAAAGGATAGTTTCCCTCGTAGTCTCTTATTTCCTCCACCACCACACCCTTCATGGTGAGGGTATATGGAAGCGAGGCACCGCTGGTATAAACATCAATGTACTTCTCGAAATGTCCCAATTGCTTGGCATCGTAGGTAGCCGAGATGACGAAGGGTTTGTTTTCAGAGATAATGCCCGTGGGATATTCCACCTCGGTGCATCCGCAACTTGTATCCACGCTTTTGATGGTGAAAGTCCCCTCCCCCTCGTTGGTCAGTTCGAAATGAGCCGTGACGGGTTGCCTGAACAGCACCTGTCCGCAGTCAATTACCTGTGATGCAGTAGTGATGCGCTGTGCCTTAGCCCTGCCGCCCATCATGGTGATGGCAGCAAGGCAAAGGACGATATGTAGTGACAATCTCTGCATGTCTTTTATTCGTTGACGACCAGTCGGAGTGCCTTTCCTGTTGCGGAGAATTCCGGGGCATACGCACACTGTGCCTTACAAGTACCCGTCTCATACACACCCGCTCTGTCGACAAAATATTCAGTTTCTATTATATGAGTTCCCTTTGGCAATTTGTTGAAATAGTATGCCGTGGTATAGTCCTTTGGTGCGATGTAGTAGCCAAAGTGGTAGCCAGAGAGTTGGCTGACCGGTTCCAGACAAGCCGCCCTTCTGTCGATGACCTCCACGAAATCCAAGTCGCGCTCTGCCTTGATGGTGATGCGGACCGCCACTTTATCCCCCACCTTGAGTTGAGAGTTCTGCGCCCTGATTTCCCGTTGCACAGACAGTCCCGCTGCCGCGTTCTCCACCTCGCTTGACTGTTGCATGAACTGAGCATAGAGGGCGCCCCATGATGTACCTTGTGAGGTTTTCCGCACCTCCACCTGATGTTTGCCATCCGCTTTCAGGGCAGTCTTGACATATCCCAACCCTGCCGTTTCCTTGGAAGTCTCCACCTCTTGTCCGTCGACCGTGATGACCGAAGCCACCCCATTGTCAAGCGCCTTGGTGTTGCCCTCCAGGAAGGCGTAGACGGCATCCACGCTGTTGATGGGAGTATCCCACATCTGCGCCCGCTTTTGCTGCAAGAGCCATAGTCTCATCTCATTGACAAAGTCTGCCCGTTCCGGTTTGAGCATTTTGTATGCCTCCATGGCCGCCACCTCAGTCGGGATATTGTAACTGCACCATGAGTAATATGCTTTTCTTGTGTCGAAATAGCGTCCCATCTCCGGTGTGGCTACCGAGTACTGCTCGATGCTGTTGAGGTATTGCTCAGCCTTCTCATTCTTGTTGAAATGCGAGAGAATGACCGCTCCCCTTGCCTTTCCGAAAATGGTGAACTCCCTGGGCTTGTTGTTGAAGAGTCCTACGAGGAAATCGGCAGCCTTCTGTACATCGTCGTCCAATTCCCTTCCATCGAGCGCCATATTGTAGAGGATACACATGGCCATCTCGCTGGGCAGTTGATCTTTATATCCTTTTTTCTGTGCCTTTTGGATTTCCTTCATTTCCTCGATGAGGAAGTCGCCCATGAAATCGTATGCACGGTTAAGCATGTGCTTGGTCTCATTCTGGCTCCCGATCATCTTGTTGAGTCTGATGAACATCTCGCTCACAGCGGTCGTCATGTAGATGCTTCCAGGCATACCTTCCCACCACGACCAAGATCCGTCGCTGTTTTGCAGTTCATTGAGTTTGTCGAGTGCCATTGAAAGTCGGTAACTGATGGTCTGCTCATCGAAGTATTTCACGAGACTTCTCTTCTGACTGGCCTCCTTATCCGCGTTGGGCACCCAGGGAGTCTCATTGAGGAGGAGGTCTTTGAGTTCCTCGTTCTTCTCCAAGTTGCTGGCCATGCTTCCTTTTGGATCGGTCTCCTCCCTCCATTTCATGACCGTCTGCTTGATAGACGGGGTGATGTTCATCAGATACTGTCCCAAGGCGTTGGCGTAGTATGATGTAGCCTGTGTGATGGCATTTTGGTCGGTTCCCGCCGCCATAGTAGGCAATGCCTGAATCATGAGCCAAGCAGGGTTGTTGGTGTATTCGATGGTCAGTTTTGAGTCTTTGACACCCTCAGGGAACAGTTTTGCCAAATCAAAAGCAGACACCTGAGGCTCCACCTGTGTGAAAGGAAGTGTGCGTGTGATGAGTTCCATATTGGACAGCACAGGCAGGAAATGCTGCTCACCGTCGGAGAAGCCATCGCCCACTGCCTTGATCCTGCAAATGAGCAAGCCCGGCTGTCCCTCCGGCCGGTAGTCGAAAGTAACGGCAGCCGTCTTGTTCGCCTCAGTCAGGAAGTCTGTCGTCCTGGATGACACCACTTCTTCCGTCTCCGGATCGAGGAGTTCCAGAGTCGCCTTTCCTGAGACGGGATGGTCTGTAGTGTTGAAGATACGGGCCGTTATCTGAGATTTGTCACCCAACCTCACAAACCTGGGCATGTTGGGCACCACCATGATGTCCTTTTTGGCAACGGCCTCTCCGTTGATCCAGCCGCTGTTGATCTGGCGGTCTGTAGCGAGGCCCATCATTTTCCATGTGGTCACCGACTCCGGCAAGGTGAATTTCAGGGCAATTCTTCCATCCTTGTCAGCGATCGCCTGCGGAATGAATGCCGCCGTCTCATCGAGATTCTCTCTCAGTTGCGGTTCGGCTTTATTTTCATCGCCACTGCCCCCTTTCGCTTCTTGCGAGTCCTTTGTCATTTCATCTTTCTTGATGACGGGTGCAGTAAATTTCTCATCCAAATCAGCCGCACTGTCCATCACCATCGCAGACTCCTCCAGTGCCATGGGCATTGCTCCGCCTAAAGCCTGTAAAGAATTAGACTTCATCAATCTTCTTGAACCATACCGGAACATCCTGCCCGACCAGAATTGGAAGAGGTCTTCGTCATATTCTGTGAACGAGAGATTGGGCACTTTGAGTGAGACGAAGGGCTTTCTTCCCCCGAGGTCAGCAGAGCCGAAATACAAATTGTTCCAAGATGTGCTTGGCAAATACACGTTGATGTAATTGTTGAACCACCAGAAGTGAGACTCTATCTGGTCCAGCGACTTGTCATAAATAGTAGCCAGCAACTGAGCGTCCGCCGGAGTACCGTCAGGATAGTTCGCTCTCAGGATCCACTCCTCCTCTTGTCCCGGTTTGAGTTTGTCGCGGAAAGTCTCCCATTTGAGGATGATGCGCTTGTCGGGCATGGGTCGCTGGATCCGATGTGTGTGCGTGTATGCTTCGCCGTTACGCACCCATGCGAAAGTAAGCAGCACGCCGGAACCATACTCCTTGCGGTATTTCCAAATTCTCGTCTGGTTGGAGTTATTCAACGTAAAAGAACCTTGCTCCAGCACCTTGTCTTCTGCGAAAACGTTGTAGAAAACCACTTGATTAGGATCTGACGACCCCACCTGCACCTTGACGGTCGATGCCTCATCGGCAAACTGAGAGGCAGAGTATTGGAACCAGTCGTGGGTCTCCACACAAGGCTTTTTATCGTCATAAGAGAACAAGATGAACTCATGCTTGACTGTGTCGCCCTGACAAATAGCCTTGATGGTATGCTTGCCCGACTTTGCCAAAGGACCCTCCTTTGGCAGAACGGTCTTCTCATTGGTCTTCGCTGTATAGCCATTAGGTTCATCATCGATGTAATAAGTCACGCTGCCGTCTACCTCGTCTCCCGCATTGTTGCGCAGCGAGAACTGTACGTCGCTCATCTTCTCACGCTCCATGACAGCAGGGATGCTGAAATCGAAAGCAGTCAGTTTTCTGCTGATGGGCAGTGACAAAATGCCCTCATGCGTTTCTCCTCCCAAGTCAGTGACCGAAGCATTGACGACAATTTCATAGAAACGGTTTCTCCAGTCATCCTCGTCATCACTGTCCACGTTGCTGGGCAAGGCGATGGGCACCCTCATGACAAAAGCGCCCTCATCATCCGTGACGACACTGTCCTTGAGCAAAGACTCCTCATCACCGGATCCGTTTCTCCACCACCAAGAAGCGCATCTGCGCTCCACCTCGTAGTCCACCTTGGCCCCCTGGACGGGAACTCCGGCATAGGTGCGTGCATGTCCCTTGATGGTAAGCGTGTCACCATCTTTGTAAGCCTCCTTGACCACAGGCATCTCCACCTCGAATGTAGGACGCTTGTATTCCTCCACTCTGAAACTCTCTCTGTTTCCATTTACATTGACGGAGAAAGTGCCAGTCAGTCCCGACTGAGGAAGGGTGAAATCAGCGGTCGCCTTTCCGAAACTGTCGGTGACCACCTCGCGTTTGTCAACATCTTTATTGTTGGCGTCACGCATGACCACAGTCAGTTTCTCTCCCTCCATCGCGCTTGTCTCCAAGCCCCCTTTGACTTTGAATTTGATGACAGCGACATGCACGGTTTGTCCTGGCCTGTAGATGCTCCTGTCCGTGAACAACTGTATCGAAGTGCGGTCTGTTACACTGTTGTAAGAATAGTTAGACATCCACATCGACTGCTTGGGGCAATACTTGTCATCAGCGGTGTAGAGGTAATAATCGCCACTGGAATATCTCCGATCCGGCATATTGACAACCGTATCACCTTTTGGACCTAAGTTGATGAGCGTATCTTTCTTATTATACGAAATGATTTTGAGTTTTGCATCCTTCAATGGCTGACCTGTCGTAGCGCTCACCGCCACCATCCTCTTTTGGTTGTTCGGCATGGGCTGTGCCAGAAGGTAGACATCAGAAACATAAAACAGTGTCCTTGCGGTACTGATGTTTTTCTCATTCGTGTCAAACTCAGCGAGATACATGCCCCTTTCCAAGGGTTTTAGGATAATGCTGTCCTTGAATGACTCGTAATCAGGATGGTAGTCAAACTGTTTGGCTACCTTGAAAGTGGAGCCGCTGATAATGGCTTTCTTCACTGCAGCGAGTGTTTTCTCGTCATAAAGAGAGTAATCCTTCAGGGGATCCAAGTTCACTTTCGACACGGTCATGGTCATCGACTTGAGATGCCTCAGATTCAGTTTGATGACCCTTTCCTGGGATGGTCTCACCACCACGGAACCGAAATCGAGCGAGAAATTAGGCTGTATGATGGACTGTCTGGAGTTCTTGAGCCGGTTGATTCGCGGCCATTCTCCCCATTTTTGCGTAGCCTCGTCGATCCACTTGACCCGCTGGGCATCATCCACATCCGATGCCTCCTCCAGGAATTCATATTTCACCAATGCCAACTCCCCGGCCACTTTCAGGTCTTTGTACTCCTCGATCATTTGCTCCACCTGTCTGAGGTATTCGGAGTTGGCGGCTTTTTTCACATAATCATCCTCTTTGCTCCTGAGCATGCTGGCAGCGGCCATGCATGCAGCCTCACGCTGGCCGTGTGAGCGATAATATTCATAGAGCATGGAGAATTCCTCCGCCTGAAAAGCGAGCACACTGAGCATGTCGTTTCCAAAAAATCTGCTGTCCGCCCCCTCGACGACCAGCGGAGTCCAGACATTCGTCTTAGCCGCAGCCAATATATCCGGATTGGAAAGGGATTTGGCAAAATAATCCTTGCTGACAGTCTCGGCATTCTCATCCAGTGAAGGATTATCCCTGTAAACCGAGCCCAGCACCGACTGATAGACAGCAGCGAGGAGCGTCTGTTTCTTACCCAGCCCCTTCTCTTGCTTCACCAGTCTGTCCACTTCAGGTTTCAGCGAGTCGGGAGTGACAGCCGTGACAGCCTCAATCCTTTTCAGTTGACCTTTCATCAACTGTCCGTAGTTTTTCTCTTTTTTTGCCTTCTCAACGATAATATCCAACACTTTTTCCTGGTCTTTCGGCAGATCGGCAGCCTCAGCCTCGCTCACCTGTTTCCAAAGTGCTTCAAAGTTCTGCGACATCATATCTAATGGCAAAAAAAAGAATAACAAAAACCAAATCCAATTTCTCATTATCGGGGTAGTGTTTGATGATAACCCAAAATCGGTACAAAAATACTCAAAAAAGCCCAATAATCCGCCTTTTTCCTCAGAAATAAGATTCTTTTAAATAATTTTTTTATTTAATTAAGGAGTGAAAATAGTCAGGCAAACTCAAAAAAGTATGAATTTACTTAACATTTTTATTTTTTCACAGCCATCCCCTACCATCTCAGTTTACCAAAATAGAGGGCAGTCTGTACGATGCCCCTTACTGCGAGATAGATGACAAACGCCATCCACAAGGCATGGTTGCCCCATGCGCCGGCACTGCCGGAATAGAGAGCAAAAAATGCCACTGTGGCCACGACCGATGAGAGCAGCATCCCCTTGGTGGCCGTGATGCCGATGAACACCCCATCCCAGACGAAAGCCACCACTCCCGCCATCGGAACAGCCATTGCCCATGGGAAAAACGGTTGAGCGGCCCTCACCACCTCCTCTTCATCGGTGAGCAGTCCCAGGAACTGCAATCCCCCCACGGCATACACGAGGGTGAAGAGGAGAGCCACCGAGAACCCCCACATGAACACTCTTCTCACCGTCATGTGGAACGCGTCCTTATTCTCTGCCCCGTAATATTTTCCGCACAAAGCCTCTCCTGCGAACGCAAATCCGTCGAGGAAATACGAGAAGAGTATATAAAGTTGTGTGAGCAGCGTATTGACCGCCAGGATCACCGTCCCCTGTCTTGCCCCAGCAGCCAGGAAATAGAGATTGACCGCCACCAGGCAGAGAGTGCGCAGGAAGATGTCAGAATTGACCTTGAAAAAATCCAACAGTCTTCCCATATCCATTATTCGTCCGCCTTTGGCATATTTTTGCAATCTGGAATAATGAACTACCAGCAGTGTCACTGCGAGCGCCACACCAGCATACTGAGCCACTACTGTTCCCCACGCCACCCCACGGACCTTCATGCCCAGTCCAAAGACAAAGAAGATGCTGGCAGCGATATTGACCACATTCTGTGTGATGGAGATCACCATGGGCAGACGAGTGTTCTGCATCCCGATGAACCATCCTGTGAGTCCGTATAGGGTGAGCATGGCCGGTGCCCCCCAGACACATATCCCGAAATAGACGGTGGCCAACTGTCTGATGGGTTCCTCCGGAGCGATGATGGCAAAGGCCAACTGTCTGATGGGAATTTGCAGGACGATGATGGAAGCGGCCACCGCCCACCCCACCAGTACCGAGCGTTTAAGCAACGACGTGACCTCAGTAAGGTCACGTCGTCCCAATGCCTGCGACGTCAAGCCGCTGGTTCCCATTCTGAGGAATCCGAAAATCCAGTAGAGGATATTGAAAATCATCGCACCGACAGAGATGGCCCCGATATATGCAGCGCTCCCCATGTGTCCCATGATAGCCACATCCACCAGTCCGAGCAGCGGCACGGTGATGTTTGACACGATGGAAGGAATCGCGAGACGCAATATCTGTCGGTCGCGTATGTTCATCCGTTATCTTTGCAGGTGGGTTTCAAAAATCCTCTTTGGTTATCTTGCCATTCGGTAGATGCTTACCATATCCTCCCTTTGCAGCACACAGATGTTGCCCAGGGTGATATTCCCGTCATGGCTTGCCCTTCTGGCCATCTCCTCGATTTCCTCATCGGTGATTTCTCTTCCGAGAAGTTCATGTATGCTGGTAGGCATTCCGAGCAGTTTGAAGAACCTCTCCACCGCCTCGATGCCCTTTTCGGCCGTCCTCTTTCGGTCGGTGAAATCATTCTCCACTCCCATCACGTTGACGGCAAACCTGGCGAAGCGCGACTCATGTCCCGGCATCACGAACCTTGCCCAACTACCCCAAAGAGCGGCAAGTCCGGCTCCGTGGGTGACATCAAACATGGCGCTCAACTCATGCTCAAGTTTGTGAGTGGCGAAATCCTTGGTTGTCCCACACTCCATCAAGTCATTGTGCGAGAGGCTTCCCGCCCACATGATCTGTGCCCGGTTGCGGTAATCCTCCGGGTTGTTCATCACCTCCAGCGCACTGTCCTTGACTGTTCTCAGCAAGGCCTCGGCGATGGCATCGGTAAGCGTCATGTCGTCATACATGGTGAAATAGCGCTCCATGGTGTGCATCATGATGTCGGTAGCCCCGGCAGCAGTCTGATAAGGCGGCAGGGTGAATGTGCGCACAGGGTTCATGATGCAGAATTTGCACCGGCACAGGTTGTTGTTGAAACCCCGTTTGTCGTTGTTGTCATCGTTGGTGATGACACAACTGTTGCTCATCTCCGAGCCAGCCGCCGGTATGGTGAGCACGGCGCCGATGGGAAGGCATGACTGCGGCACAGCCTTTCCCGCCCAGAAATCCCACGGTTCTCCGTCATAGCCCACGCCATATCCGATGGCCTTGGCCGAATCGATGACACTTCCACCACCCACAGCGAGGATGAAGTCCACCCCCTGCTCACGGCACAGTTTGATACCCTCCTTGACCAGCGAGAGCCTTGGGTTGGGCACCACTCCGCCGAGGCATACGAATCCTATGCCAGCGCTGTCGAGCATTGTTGTCACTTTGTCGAGCAGTCCGGAGCGCTTTGCGCTCTGTCCTCCGAAATGAACGAGCACGCAGCTTCCGCTATACTTTTTCACGAGCATCGCCACCTGCTCTTCCGACTGTCTTCCGAACACGATTTCCGTTGGCGCGTAAAAATTGAAATCTTTCATTAGGTTACTGGTGAGGTTATTGATAAGGTTATTGGTGTTTTTTCACATAATCCGTGACTTTCTGCATGGCGATGTGATAGGAGGCTTTGAGGGCCCCCTCGGTGGTGTTGAGCACTTTGCTCATATCCCCATACTTCATGTTGTCGTAGTATCTGAGCGTGAAGACAGTTCGCTGCACATCCGGCAGGAGAGCGATGGCCTCCTGCAAGATGGCCTGTGCCCTATCGCCGTCGAAATACTCATCAGCCATGAGCATATTGGCCACTCCTGCAGCCTCGTCCATGCTGAAGTCCTGCAGGTTTTTTCTTTTTCTGATAAAGTCGAGTGATTCGTTGATGGCTATTCTGTAGAGCCAGGTGGAGATTTTGGAGAGTTGCTTGAAATCAGCCAGGTTGACCCATGCTTTGATGAAAGTATTCTGCAACACATCATCAGCATCATCGTGATTGAGCACGATGTGCCTGATTTTCCAATATAAAGATTCTCCGTATTTACTGACAATCAACTCAAAAGCCTTCCTTTTAGTGCTTGGGTCGGCGAGTTGTCTGAGTATGTCTTTCTCATCAATGGCCATTCAGCCCTTCTTTGTAGGCTACTTGATGTAGATTTTCCGGACCACCTTGCCCACTTTGACGATATAGCAGCCTTTGGGCAAATTGATCTCCACTTTTTTGTCCTGTCCTTCTATTTTCACACTCATGAGTTTCATTCCGGTCACATTGTAGACATGCATGACCTGTCCGTTGGCTCCGGTGACATGAATGGTAGACTCAGAGACAGCCACGTTGATGGTCTGCACCTCATTGTCAATGATTTCAATAGAAGTATCAGCAACTGCAGTGACGGGTACAGCTACCCCCATCGCCACAGCGAAGATAAATGCGAGTATTTTGTTGGTCATAAGCGCTTATTTTATTGTCGACATGCAAATATAGTCATTTTTTTCAGGATTGATACCCTTGTCAAATGCCTTTTCTCGATTATTAACGTTATTTAACAAGCGGAAATTGTCATCATCCATTTATTATTGTTGAAATTGCATTACCTTTGCGCGCAGATTAATGGAATCAGTTATCAATAAACCAACTTCCAATTTTAGTAATTAAACAGAAACAAGATGAACAAGCTCAATTCACCCGCAATTTTGGTCGTCGACATGCTCAACGACTTTGTAACCGGTGCTCTTGCCTGCGACCGTGGCAAAGCCATCGTTCCCGCCACCGCACAGTTGCTTGACGCCGCTCGCGAGGCAGGTGTGCCTGTTATTTTCTGCAACGATGCTCACCTGAAGAACATCGACCGCGAACTGATCATCTGGGGCGACCACGCCATTGCCGGCACCCCTGGTGCAGAGGTTATTCCTGAGTTGAAATTATGCGACAAAGACTATGTTGTGCCAAAGCGCCGTTACAGCGGTTTCTTCCAGACCGACCTTGACATTCTTCTCAAGGAGTTGGGCGTGAAGACCGTCATTATGACCGGACTCCATACGCACATGTGCGTCCGCCACACTTCCGCCGATGCTTTCTGCTTAGGTTATGATGTGGTAGTAGCCAAGGAAGCCACCGACTCTTTCACCGAGGAGGACTTCAATAATGGTCTGGCCTATCTGAAGACCTGCTATGGCGCAGATGCTTACAGCAACGAAGAATTGATCTCAGCATTCTGAAACACAGACTACTGATTTCAGTTTCTGAAAATCATTTACATTTTAAAGGCGGACATTGTCCGCCTTTTTTTTCGAGTCCCTCATAAAAACAGATTGGCGTATGGCCAGACTGCCATACGCCAATGATCAGTATAGATGATCAGTTATCCGACAATTATGCAAAGGGATTCTCGGTGGGATAATAGTTGCCCTTCGGGAAGTTGTAGTCAATCTCCTCAACGGGGATACCCATGTATTTCAGAACCTCCCAGAGATACTTACCTGAGTGATCGAACATCACTGCTGCATGGTGAGGATAGTGTTTCTCGATGAGGACATGGCGATAGAAGCGGCTCATGTTCTTGATGCCGAAGATACCGATGGAGCCAAACGAGCGGGTGGCAACCGGCAGGATCTCACCCTGTGCGATATATGCACGAAGTTTGGTGTCGGCAGTTGACTGCAGGCGATAGACCGTAGCCTTGCTGGGCTTGAGGTCACCCTCCAGCGTACCGTTGGTCACCTCTACCGGCAGAGCGCGTGCCATAATGCGCTGGAAGCACATCTGGCAGTTGCATACCTTGGAGGAAGCGGTGTTGCCGCAGTGGAAGCCCATGAAGATCTCCTTGTCGGTGTAGGTGTCGCACTCGAACTTCTTGCCCTTGATGCTCTCCTCATACATATCCTTCGGAACAGAGTTGTTGATGTCGAGCAAGGTGACGGCATCCTCGGTGATGCAAGTGCCGATAAACTCCGACAGAGCGCCATAGATATCCACTTCGCATGCTACGGGGATGCCACGGCCTGTCAGGCGGCTGTTGACATAGCAGGGAACGAAGCCAAACATTGTCTGGAATGCGGGCCAGCACTTGTTGGCCATTGCCACGTACTGACGTGAACCCATGTGAGCCTCGATCCAGTCTGTCAGTGTGAGTTCATACTGAGCCAGTTTCGGCAGCACTGACGGTATCTTGTTGCCTGTGCCCAACTCCTTGGCCATGTCCTTCACGACCTCGTCGATACGTGGGTCACCAGCATGCTTCTGGAATGCCTCAAGCAGGTCGAGTTCTGAGTTCTCCTCAATCTCAACATCGAGGTCATAGAGAGCACGGATAGGAGCGTTGCAAGCGAGGAAGTTGTTGGGGCGCGGACCGAAACTGATGATTTTCAGGTTCTGCAGTCCAACGATAGCACGTGCGATGGGCAAGAATTCATGAATCATCTCTGCGCACTGAGCGGCATCACCAACGGGCTCCTCAGGGATATAGGCGCGTGTCTTGCGGAGAGACAGAGCCTGGCTGGCATTCAGCATACCGCAGTAGGCATCACCACGACCATCAATGAGGTTGTCCTGTGTCTCCTCAGCGGCAGCGCAGAACATGGTGGGGCCTTGGAACCAGTCGGCAATCATTGTCTCGGAAATCTCCGGACCAAAATTGCCCAGGTAAACGCAGAGGGCGTTGCAACCAGCCTTTTTGACGTCCTCAAGAGCCTGCTGAGCGTGGATCTCGCTCTCGACGATACAGATAGGACACTCATAGATGCCGGCATCGCCGAACTTCTCTACATACTTGGCAATCACAGCCTTACGGCGATTAACGGCCAATGACTCAGGAAAACAATCGCGGCTAACGGCAACGATTCCAATTTTAATTACAGGTACATTTTTCATGTTTTTAAAATGTTTATGAAGTAATAAATCTCAAAAAAGGCTTAGAGTATAATAATGGTTTGCAAACTTATTAAATTTTTATGAACTATCCAAAAATGCGCACATTTTTTAGGATAGTTTCATATTTTCAACAAAAAATGACGTTCATGCATCCTTCTTTTATTTTATTTTCTTATTTTTGCTGTCAGATTGAGCCATCACCTAAAAAACTCAGATTGAGCCATAACCTAAAAAACAATAACCTTTATGAAGAAAGCATTCTTATCGGTAATGATCACCATTGCCATCACCACGACCGTCTCTGCACAGGGACCACGGCGACAGCGATTCCAACGTGAGGCATTTCAGACAGACACGCCCATGGTGCATGACCCCGTCATGGCCAAGGAAGGCGACACGTACTACATCTACGCCACAGGCATGGGCATTCAGCAGATGACCTCCAAGGACCGCAAGACATGGACGGTGCTGCCCCAACCGGTGATGACCGTCATTCCCGGCTGGACCACGGATTCTGTGCCCGGCTTCGGCAATCATGTATGGGCGCCCGATGTGATCCAGTGGCACGGCCGCTGGTGGCTCGCCTACAGTTGCTCCACGTTTGGCAAGAACGGATCCGCCATCGGTCTGCTCAGCACTCGTTCGCTGGGCGCCAATATGTGGAAGGACGAGGGCTGCATCGTCTGCTCACACGACTGGAAGGCCGGTACCGATGGCAAGACATCAGGTGACAACTGGAATGCCATCGACCCCAATTTCGTCATTGACGACTCCGACACGCCATGGCTCGTCTGGGGTTCCTTCTGGGATGGCATCCAACTGGCCCGTCTTGACTCCACCATGCACCTGGCCTCGAAGCCGGTAACCATAGCCCGCCGTCATCGCCCCGGAGACCCTCATGCTGCCGAGAACCCCACCTCACGCTTCGCCGGCCGCAATGCCATCGAGGCACCGTTCATTTTCAAGCACGGCGGTTACTATTATCTCTTTGTCTCATGGGACTACTGCTGCCGGGGTGCCCAAAGCAATTACCGCGTAGCCGTGGGACGCAGCAAGAAAGTGAGCGGGCCCTACCTCGACCGTGACGGCAAAGACATGCTCACAGGCGGTGGAAATCTGTTCCTGGAGGGCGACAAGAAAGAATGGGAAGCCACAGGGCACTGCGCGGTATACAACTTCGATGGTGAGGACATCTTCATCTGCCACGGCTACAGCGCCACCCGCAACGGAGCGGCCATGCTCATCCAACGCCCCGTCAACTGGACATCCGATGGATGGCCAGAGTTGGCTGAGCCTAAAGAATCTGCATTTAATGATTGAAACGTTTTAGGCATATTGGGCATATCATTCAAATGAAAAAATGAGAAAGACTGTCATATCCCTGATGCTGCTTACTTGCGCAGCCGTAGTCATAGCGCAATCCCCCGACACCCCGTTGTCGCAGCAAGAGAGTTTGGACCGTGGTTTTGTATGCATCGGCAATGATGCGGCATCGTCGTTCCTCACTTGGAGGTTGCTTGGCAGCGATGACGTGCACACCTCCTTTCTCTTGCTGAAAGACGGAACTGTGGTGGGCGACACCATCCGCAATGCCACCAGCAAGCGAGTGGTATCAACCGCTTCATCAGAGTTTCAGTTGGTAACGCTTCAGAACGGCATTCCCACCGACACCATCGCCCCTGTCACATTCAACAAACGCGGGTACCATCTGTTGCAACTCGACCGTCCCTCTGCTGCCAGCAATCAGAGCGGAAACTACAATTACTCACCCAACGACTGTTCAGTGGGAGACGTGGATGGTGACGGACAATACGAACTCATAGTAAAATGGGATCCGAGCAATTCGAAAGATAACTCCCAGGATGGCTATACGGGAAACGTGTATTTAGACTGCTACCGTCTCTTCACAGGCGAGAAACTCTGGCGAATCGACCTGGGTGTCAACATCCGTGCCGGAGCACACTACACGCAGTTTCTCGTCTACGACTTTGACAAAGATGGCAAGGCAGAACTGATTTGCAAGACGGCTCCAGGCTCAAAAGACGCAGCAGGGACTTATGTCAACCAAGCCTCTGACATCGCATCGATCCGGAATGCAAGCAACACGAAGGACTGGCGCAACTCCGGCGGGCGCATCGACGGCGGACAGGAATACCTGACGGTGTTTGAGGGACTGACGGGTAAGGCCATACACACCATTGCCTACTATCCGAACCGCAACGCACTGGCGACGTTGAGCGAGGCGTCGGGCACATTCAACTGGGACGACCGCAGTAACAAAAAAGACTATTCCAGTTATGGCAACCGTGGTGAGCGCTACCTGGCTTGTGTAGCCTATCTGGCAGGTCAGGAAGAACGGCCCTCAGCCGTCATGTGCCGAGGCTACTACACCTATTCATATCTTTGGGCAGTGGATTTCGACGGAGAGAAACTGAAGACCCGCTGGCTGCACAGTTCCGACAAAAAGACGACCTACCGGCTGATGGATGCCGACGGCAACACCAAGACCTACACTCCCCCAGCCTGTACTTCCGGAATGGGGCGCAACACGATGTATGCCAACGGCAATCACAACCTCTCGGCAGGCGATGTAGATGGTGACGGATACGACGAGATCATCTGGGGTTCGGCTGCCCTCGACCACGACGGCAAGATGCTTTATGCCGTAGGCTTCGGGCATGGAGACGCCATCCATTTGGGCGACATGAACCCCGACCGACCTGGCCTGGAACTTTTCGACATCCATGAAGAGAAAGGCGATTATGCCTGGGATCTGCACGATGCTGCCACTGGTGAGATCTTATGGAAAGGAGGACAGAAAGGAGCCGACAACGGTCGAGGACTGGCAGCAGACATAGTGACAGGCAGCCGTGGCTATGAGTTTTGGTCAGCCTATGGTGGCTTTGACCAGAGCAGCCGTAACCAAAACCCGTTCAATGCCGTGACCGGCAAGGAGGCAGGAACGCGAAAGCCATCGATGAACTTCCGCATCTACTGGGATGGAGACGTATATGAAGAACTGCTTGATGGCACAAGTATCACGAAATGGTCCTCCAGCAGCCTGACAGAATTGGGCATCTTTGCGAACAGTTCCAGTCAGAAATCATTTGCATCGCTGGGCATGAGTCCGTCCTCTTGCAACGGCACGAAAGCGACCCCCTGTCTGCAGGCAGACATTTTTGGTGATTGGCGCGAGGAAGTGATCTGGTGGAACAGCAACAATCCCTCACAGTTATACATCGTGAGCAGTACTGCTGAGACAAAGCAAAGGGTGCCGACACTCATGCACGACCACCTCTACCGCATGGGTATTGCCTGGCAGAATTGCGCCTACAACCAGCCACCCCATTTAGGCTATTACTTGCCTGATTATGCGGCTTCGTTTCAGGGTGTGAAAGATGACATGACAGTCATTGCCGAAATAGGCCAGGGACAAAAGGTGATTGCACGCACCTACTACAACCTGCAAGGACAAAAAATCAACTCACCAACTGAGACGACTCAGATATATATTGTAAAAGAATGCCACGCCGATGGTTCCATCACGACGAAAAAATACCTGTCACGATGATTCATTGGCCAGCAGTAACTATTAGGAAAGAATACAAAACCTAATACAAAAAACCACACAAACCTCCCGACATGAATCTGAATCTCACATCTACCATCAAGACCGACCGCTACCCGTTAAGGCGCGATGTCATCAACCTGTGCCAGGAAGTGGGCAAGCCCCTGCTGAAACTGTCTACCAAAGACTACCAAGACCATGGTCTGGAGCACTGGGTAGAGCAATACGGTTCAGCCGCCCTTGTCAACATCGAGGTGTTCAACCAACTGCAGCACACCATTACGGGTTGGCCCGGCGGCAAGCCCAACGCCGACGACTCGACCCGTCCTGAGCGAGCCACCCCCTATCCGAAACGCGTGATTGTCTTCTCCCCCCATCCCGACGACGACGTCATCTCTATGGGCGGCACCATCCGTCGTCTGATGCAGCAGGGCCACGACGTGCATGTGGCCTACGAGACCAGCGGCAACATCGCCGTCAACAATGAGGAAGTCACCCGATTCATGCACTTCATCAACGGCTTCAACCAAATTTTTGCAAAAGGCAAAGATGAATTCATCACAGAACAATACAATGCAGCGAAACGTATGATCGTCGACCAGCAGGGCGGTGAGCGTGAGCAGCAGGTTCTGCTGAAGATAAAGGGACTGATCCGCCGAGGTGAGGCGCGTCTGGCCTGTGCCTACAACAGGATACCCAGCGACCGTATCCATTTCCTTGACCTGCCCTTCTATGAGTCGGGGAGGATTGAGAAACTGCCCATGTCAGAGGGGGACATCGTGCCTATCCGTGAACTGGTGGCATCGGTCTGTCCCCATCAGATCTACGTAGCGGCCGACTTGGCCGATCCTCACGGCACCCACCGCAAGTGCACCGACGCCGTACTGGCTGCCATTGACGAAGAGCGCAAGGCAGGTGCACAATGGTTGGAGGAATGCCGCATTTGGATGTATCGCGGTGCCTGGGCCGAATGGGATGTCGCCGATATCGAAATGTGCGTGCCGATGAGTCCGGAAGAACTGCGTGAGAAACGCAATGCCATCCTCAAGCATCAGAGTCAGATGGAGAGTGCGCCTTTCCTTGGCAATGACGAGCGCCTCTTCTGGCAACGGGCAGAAGACCGCAACCGCACCACCGCCCTCCAATACGATGCCTTGGGCCTTGCTTGCTATGAAGCGATGGAGGCATTCGTGGAATACAAGATGCCGTCTATATGATTTAAGTTGGAAGATTATTTTGCCAGAGGAAGATAACTCTTCAATGCCTCCACGTATTCCTCAAAGGCTTTCAGTCCTGAGGGCGTGATGCGGCAGAGGGTGCAGGGCTTCTTGCCTTTGAAAGACTTCTCGACCTCGATGTAACCAGCAGCCGACAGTTTGTCGATCTGCACACTCAGGTTGCCCGCCGTGGCTCCCGTCTGCTCCTTGATGTAGGGGAACTCGGCTTCTTCGGTACTGATGAGCAGCGACATGACAGCCAGTCGCAACTCAGAGTGCAGCAATGGGTCTAACGACTTGAACATAGGCTATTTCTGACGTTTGAGCATCCAGCCTGGGAGCATCAGGCCAATGATGGCAATGATTGCGATCATGATGTTGGGCACCATGCCATAAGCGATACTTTTTTCGCTGGTGTCTATCCCCATCCAGCCCAGCAGGCCCTGCGTCATGTTGAACATCTCCCATACGAACCCACCGATACCGCTGAGAATGCCAAAGAATACCATCCAACGGCTTTTCAGAATGTGCCCGTTGATGGCGATGGTCATACCCATGAGCAGAAGAATGGTGCGGAAGGGAGTGATGTTCAGTTGCAAAAGATTCTCTGTGCTCTGCTGCCCCATTACAAAGGGATACATATTGAAGAGCACAAAATATAAGAGAGCGAAGGTGCCAAATGTATGCCAGGTCTTATCCACCAAGTAACCGACAAAACCAGTTGGGGCTTGCGGTCTGTTTCTCTTCACATATCGGTCGGCAACATAGATAATGGTTGGCAAGAATATGTACATGATATAGCATGCCAAATTACCCGTAAAATAGATGCAGAAGCCTATAAGGACAGCGATGGCCACCATGCTGATACCAGAAATGAAGAGCAGTTCACCCGTGTCCTTTGCCACCATTTTGCGGCTGCGCTCTATTTGCTCTGTTATAATCTCAAGACTGCGCTCAGCAGTCAAATTCTCTTTCTCTTCCATTGTAATACTTGCTTTTTTGCGTTTTACAGAAATGTTTTCTTGCTCTCCGACCCTGTCCGCACTCCTGCAGAAAGCACGTCCAGAGGCCATTTGTGTTCGAATCACGATGCAAAGATAAAGAAGTTTATGTTATAAACCAAATTATTTTGCAAACAATTTTATATCTAAACTATTTTTTAACATTTCAACAGAAAAAGGCAATCATTCTGCAAGTATTTTTATTGAGTTGTTATTTGCCTATGAATTTTGTCTCCAGATAGGCTTGGAAGGCATCTTTGTACATATCGCCGATAGGAAGCAAGGTAGATGCATCCATTTTGACGCGGTTTTTGTTCACCTCCTGAATCATGTTGAGATTGATGATGTAGGAGCGGTGGATGCGCATGAAGGAATCCGGCAGCCGCTCCTCCATCTTCTTCATCGAGAGCAGGGTGATGATGGGCTTCGGCTCACCCTCTATCCATACCTTCAGGTATTCGCTCATGGCCTCGATATAGCGGATGCTGGGAATGCTGACCTTGACGATGCGGTAGTCAGTTTTGAGGAAGATGTCAGAGCCCTCTCTTTGTCCCTCAAGCCTCTCCCTCAGTCTGTTTGCCGCCCTCTGGAATTCCTGCAGGCCGAAAGGTTTTAGCAGATAGTCGACAGCATTCACGCGGAAGCCCTCGACAGCATACTCAGAGTAGGCCGTCGTGAAGATGACAAGTGGCGGGACAGCGAGCGACTTCACGAAATCCATGCCGTTGAGGTCGGGCATGTTGATGTCGCAGAAGATGGCATCCACGGTGTCATGTTCCAGGAACTCCCTGGCCTCAACCGCACTCTGGCACTGAGCCTGCAGTTCGAGGAACGGCACTTTGCCAATATAGGCGACGAGTTGTTGCAGAGCCAGCGGCTCATCATCAATAGCGAGACAGCGAATATTCATTTTTTTATATGTAAAAGATAATTGTCGACACAATTGCTTAGACACAGAGAATTGTGTTGCTGTGGCTGTCATTTGATTGGGATGACAAGCAGCACAGAATAAATGTCTGCCGTGTCGTGAATGTTGAGCGTGTAATCTTGATTGTAGAGCAGATTGAGCCTTTCCCTGACATTGGCGAGCCCTACCCCACCCTTTTCCTCGTTGGCTTTCTCTGCTTTTGAGTTGCGGCACGAAAACCGCAGTTCGTCTTCCTCCACTCCGACTTTCACCTCAATGAATGACTCATGCTGATAACTGACACCATGCTTGAAAGCATTCTCTATGAAGGTGATGAGTATCAGAGGCGGTATCTGCCGTTCGGGCACCTCCCCGGGCAGGTCAACACTGATGCGCACCTTGTCGGTATAGCGCAACTGCATCAGCGCGACATAGTGTCTGATGAAATCCAGTTCACGCGCCAGCGGCACCTCCTGCTTGTTGCCCTCATAGAGAACGAAGCGCATCATTTTCGACAGTTCGAGGATGGTGTCCTTGGCCTTCTCCGGGTCAATGTCCACGAGCGCATGAATATTGTTGAGCGTGTTCATGAAGAAGTGCGGGCTAATCTGGTATCGCAGGTATTCCAACTGCTGCTCCAGGTTCTGCTTCTCCAGTTCAGCCAACCTTTTCCGGTCTTCGCGGCTGCGGATATAATTCTTGATGCCAAGGTTGGCTCCAAGCATCAGGATAAGGACCAGGACCGACATGATGTCGCGCTCAGCGACGATGGGAGGCGGTCCTGGCGGTTTTCCAAATGGCGGCGGTCTCCTCTCGTGTTGCTCCATGTGAGGAGGCATGTGCCGTCTGTGCTCCCTTCGTTCTGGTCTGTTGCTGCACTGAAAGATGACGAATGCCGCTATGACAACGGCGACGATGGAGAAATAGGCCCCACGCCGACGCCCATGCACCAGCATTGGAGCCAGGAGGAAATTGTGGATGAGGAAAAGGATCAGATAGACCGAGAACTTCCTCCACACGATGAACACCTCCATCCAGTCGAACCTGAAGTTGTCATCGCTGACAGTCCGCACATACTGGCTCAGCAGTGGGGATGCAAAGAGCAACACCCACACTGCCAAGTATATCAGATTCTCCTGCCGCGACTGTTTCATCCAGATCATCTTTGTCATATACCATAACGTGAGAAATGGGGATATATTGTTTGGTTACCATCTGCCGCCGCCACCGCCGCTGCCACCGCCGGTATATGCCGAGAGACTGACGGAAGACCCGCCACTGACGCTGGCTCCGGTGTAGCCCATGCCATCGAAGATGCTGGTACCGCCGCTGACGGAGACCCCGGTTTTCAGCGTAGGCTGCGAGGCACCCGAGACGATGAGCCTGGAGCCGCCGCTCGACGGTGTCTTGAAGGCAAAGGTCTCGCCGCCAATGGTCAGCGCATACCAAGCATTTTTGTTCCAAGAGTTGGCAGAGTAGCACGACTGCGATAACTGAGCCCCACTCTCCAGTCCTCCGATAGCGATGATGGTTCCGCCTGTGACATACAGTTTTTTCCGTTCTTCCGAGTTGGCATCGATGGCCACCTCAGGCTGTGAACTGCCGACAGCATATACCAGTCCCCCACTGACATAGCAGTTGCCGTTGGCATCCAATCCATCGTTGCCCGTAGAGCGCGCAAAGACACGACCGCCGCTGATGGTCAGGTTGCCGGTGCCGCTTGTTGAACTGAGGTATGAGGCATTGATGGCATCATCGGCAGCGTTGACAGTCACCTGTCCGCCCTTGATATCTATAGATGTCTTGCTCTCCATCCCCTCACCGCCAGCACCGGTCGTGGTGATGCTGATGACCGCATCGCCGCTGATGTTGATGGCTCCGTCGATTTTGATGCCCTTGGGCGAAGACTTGTAGTTGCTGCTGTAACGGTCGAGTTGTTGTGAAGAGGAAACCGTCGAGAGACTACCTTTGGAAGTAGCCACGACAGCCTGTCCTGAAGTCTTGACGGTGATGGTGCCGCCTGTGGCAGTGAAGTTGCCGTCACCGTTGATACCCTTGCCGCCAGCCCCCGTGCTGGTGAGGTTCATCGTGCCTCCGCTGACGCTGATATTGCCATCGGCACCGAGACAGGCAGAGGCTTTGACTTTCGACTTGTCGCTGTCCCAGGCACCGCCGCCCGCAGTCTTCACGGTAATGTCGCCACCGCTTATCCTGAGGTCACCCTCGCAGTTGAGACCCTTGGCGGCATCCGCCGTCACGGAGATGGTGACGACACCATCCTGCAGGTATATGTTTCCGCTGTCCTCATCCTCATGGTCTGTGGTCTCTCCCGTCGAGGTATCTCCTTCCACATCACACTGGATGCCGTCATCGCCCGTGCCGCTGATGTTGACGGCACCGCTCTCCATGAGGAAATATCCTTCACAGTTGATGCCGTCGGCCACGGCAGAAGTGACGTTGATGGTAGCGTTTTTCAGTGTCATATACTCACCCGTCTTGATGCCGTGCTTCACCTGGCCCACCACATTGAGAGTGCCCTTCTGAGCCCACTCGGCGTGCCCTTTGATATAGAGGCAACCTTTCTGCTCTCCGTCCTTGGCATCAGTCAGGGTGTTGGTGGTTCCGGTCACCACTTTCACCTTGATGCGCTTGCCGTTCTGGATGTGTATGGCCGCACCGCTGTATACAGGCAACGTGTTGGTCAGCGTCAGACCGTTCAACTCTATGGTGGCTTTGTATGAGCCAGACATATAGAACTCACCGTCGGTCGATGAACCGCTCAGTGTGTAGGTGATCTCCTGGTCCAGGTCATCGCTCTGAACGATGGATACGTGCGCGCCACTGACTGTTGGGGTGACATACTGTGCCACATTGCCAGCCACGGTGACGCTGGCCGATGAGCCGTTGTAACTGACGGCAATGCTTCCGTCGGTCACGCTGGTGTCATCCACCGTCATGGCATCGATGTTGTCCATCTCAAATGTCTTGCCCAAGATGGTCAGTTCCTTGCCATCGGCAAAAGTCATGTCGCCCGTCTGCGAGGCAGGGAACATATAGGTGACGCTGCCCACCCTGACATTCAGCGTCTGGCCCGTGGCCGCTATTGTCAGCATGAGAGCCGTGAGGAGAGCATATACTTTTTTCATTTCACGATGATTTTTTGGGTTCTGCTGTTGTTCTTGACGATGTAGACACCTTTTCTCATCTGTTCTCTGGAGATTTTGTGTCCCTGCAGGTCGTAGATTTCCGTGTTGTCATCGAGTGCGATGCTCGTCATCTCCTCAATGCCGGTGGTTACATCAGAGTTGGAAAAATACATCTTCGAGAGATTGGAAATCGTGAACGTCTGTGAACCAGCCGTCAAGGTGTTTCCGCTAAAAGTCAGCGTCAGCGAGGATAAGGCGACAGAGACTTTCGCCCCATCCGTCAATTCGAAGGTCAGGTAGCCATACACATCCTCCTCTGCCTCAGGGACAAAGGTCTTGGCCTGCATTGTCAGTGCCCCTGCCAGCGTCATCAATAATAAAACAATTTTATTCATATTTACCCAGTAGTTGTTTTTTGAATTCCATCCATGAATCATGAATGACGATGCAAAAGTAACAATAATCGGGGTGTCTGCCGAATTAATTCAACAAACGCCCCAATTTTATCTGTGAATCTTCAATCCATCCCGTAGCGCTTTTGTTTTTAACTATTTTTCAACACAGAGAAACAGAGATACAGAGATTTTTAATGGGAAGATTGATGGAGTATATGATTATTCGTTAATATTTTTCAACACAAAGGTACAGAGATACAGAGATTTTTAATGGAAGATCAATGGAGTATATGATTATTCGTTAATTTTTTTCAACATAGAAGCACAGAGGTATAGAGAATTATAATTGTTTGCTTTCATTGAACGAAGAGATCATCAAAAAACAATCAGCGTAAGAAGATAATATAAAAAGGTTGAATATGGGAGAAACTATAAAAAGTGCCAAAACACTCACAAAAAGAAATAGGAAGGATGTATGGCCTAAGGTTTTTGTTCAAAAAAACTATTTTTGATTTAGCAAAAGATATTTTTCTGAAAAAAGAAGGATAATTTTAAGAAAATCTTTAATTTTGTAGTTTTATAGTAGAAGTCAGAATTGACATGAAAAACAAATACCTAAATCGATTTAAAGTCGTTATGAATCATTTGAAATGATATTAAGACATCCGTTAATCTTCATAAGATGATGGCCAAAAAGAAAAAAGCAAAAGAAACGAGTTTGTTTGATGTTTTGAAAACACCGCAGGAACTGAGGATGGAAGGTGTACAAAACCTGTACAATTTCCTGTTTGAGGCATGCAACATTCTGCGTGGGCCAGTGAGCCAAGACAACTTCAAAGACTATATAACCCCCATCCTTTATTATAAACGCATCAGCGACGTTTATGATGAGGAGACAGAAGATGCTCTTATCGAGAGTGGTGGCGATATTGATTATGCCGCGCTGCCTGAGCAGCATCGGTTCGTCATTCCTGATAGCTGCCACTGGCAGGATGTGCGTGAGCGTACCGAGAACCTCGGCGCCGCTATCGTGGGCGCCATGCGGAGCATAGAATTAGCCAATCCCGACACACTGTATGGTGTGCTCAGCATGTTCAGTGCGCAGAAATGGACGGACAAGAAGAATCTTTCTGACGGTAAAATACGCGACCTGATAGAGCACCTGAGTACGAAGAAATTGGGCAACAAAGACTACCCCACCGACCTGATGGGCGATGCCTACGAGATTTTGCTGAAGAAGTTTGCCGATGACTCGAAGGCCAAGGCTGGTGAATTCTATACACCCCGTTCCGTGGTGCAGTTGTTAGTCCGTATCCTCGACCCCAAGCCCGGCGAAACGGTTTACGACCCCGCCTGTGGAAGTGGTGGCATGCTGATCGAGGCGGTTCACCACATGAACCACAGCAGTCTGTGTTGCAACTGCATTTTTGGTCAGGAGAAGAATGTCACCAATGCTGCCATCGCAAAGATGAACCTTTTCCTTCATGGTGCCAGCGACTTCAACATCATGCAGGGCGACACGTTGCGGAGTCCGAAAATCTTGCAAGGTGGCGAAGTGGCCAAATTCGACTGTGTGATTGCGAATCCGCCTTTTTCATTAGAGAAATGGGGTTCCGTGGAATGGGCTTCCGACAAATATGGACGTAACATCTGGGGCACGCCCAGCGACTCGTGTGGCGACTATGCTTGGATTCAGCACATGATAGCGTCGATGGCTCCTGGCAAGGGGCGCATGGCTGTGGTGATGCCACAAGGCGTGCTTTTCCGAGGCAACGAGGAAGGGCGCATCCGTGAGAAGTTGGTAAAAAGCGACATGGTGGAAGCCGTGGTCACACTTGGCGACAAACTCTTTTATGGAACAGGTCTTTCTCCATGCTTCCTCATCATTCGCAAGATGAAGCCAGCCGCTCACAGTGCACGGGTGCTGATGATTGACGGGACAAAAATTCTGACGCCCAAACGAGCACAGAACATCTTGGAACAGAAAGATGTGGACCGTCTCTATGAACTGTATGCCAATTATGAGAACGTGGAAGACTTCTCGCAGGTGGTCACACTCGACGAGATAGCCGCTAAAGGCTACGACCTTTCGCCTAACAAATATGTGCAATACCACCGTGAGGCCATCAAGCCCTACGCCGAGGTGCTTGCAGCATTCAAAGCCGCCTATGAGGAGGTGAAACTCCGCGAGGAAGAATTCAGAAGAATCATTAACGGATAAGCATGATGGAGGAACAGAAAAAGACACGATACCGAGTTCCGGGAGCACAAATTTCTCTCGATGACCTGAAATCATTCCTATGGGGTGCCGCTACCCGGTTGCGCGGGCAGATTGATGCCGCAGGCTATAAGGAGTACATCTTCCCTTTGCTGTTCTTCAAGCGCATCAGCGATGTCTATGATGAGCAATTTGAAGACTTCGTCTGCGAAGGAGGCGAGGAATATGCCAATATGCAAGCCGAAGAATTAGCCATCCGAATTCCTGATGGTGCCCATTGGAATGATGTGCGCCAAGTGACGGAGAATGTAGGTCAACGACTTGTGGAGGCTTTCATCGCCATAGAACAAGCCAACCCAGGCGAAGAAGCGGACGGTCGTGTCATTGGTGGCTTGGAAGGCATTTTTGGTCCCAAAGACGGATGGACAAACAAGAACAAGATGCCCGACCACATCATCACCTCGCTGATTGAGGATTTCTCACGCTATAATCTGAGTCTCACCTCCTGCCCAGCCGATGAGATGGGGCAGGCATACGAATACCTTGTGGGCAAGTTCGCCGATGATGCCGGCAATACAGCACAGGAGTTCTACACCAATCGCACAGTGGTTACTCTGATGGCTGAAATTCTTCAGCCACAACCCGACGAAAGCATCTACGACCCCACCTGCGGCTCCGGCGGTATGCTTGTGAAGTGTCTTGACTTCCTGCGTCAGAAAGGGCAGCCATGGCAAGGGGTAAAGGTTTTCGGACAGGAAATCAATGCATTGACAGCGTCTATTGCCCGTATGAACCTCTACCTGAATGGTGTGGAGGATTTTAGCATCGTGCGCGAGGATACACTTGCTCACCCTGCTTTTGTGGATGGCAGCCAATTGAGGAAGTTTGATGTGGTGTTGGCGAATCCGCCATATTCCATCAAAACTTGGAACCGCGAAGCATTCATGAACGACAAGTGGGGGCGCAATTTCCTTGGAACTCCACCACAAGGTAGGGCTGATTATGCTTTCTTCCAACATATTCTTGCAAGCATGGATGACAATACAGGAAGATGTGCAATCCTATTTCCTCATGGAGTTCTTTTCCGCGATGAAGAGCAAGCCATGCGTGAAGAACTTATAAAACTTGACTATCTGGATTGCGTAATAGGACTTGGACCTAATTTGTTCTTCAATGCATCTATGGAGGCGTGTATCATTATATGCAGAAAAAAGAAATCGGGTGAAAGAAGGGGAAAAGTGCTTTTTATTGATGCTAAAGATGAGGTTACGCGAAAGAACGCTGAAAGCTATCTTGAGCAACATCATATAAAAAAGATTGTTGATGCCTATAATGCTTTTGCTGATATTGATGGATTTGCAAAGGTTGTGGAGAATTCCGCAATTTCTTCAAACAGGGCGTTGATTAGTATCCAAAGCTATGTGAGCAACTCAGATAATATACAACAATACGATTTTGATAAGTCTATCAAAGAATGGTTTAGACAGTCCGTCTTAATGCGCAGTCAAGTTAATCAATTCTTAAACATTATCGAATAATATGGCAGTAGTAAAGTTTGGCGACATCGTTAGAGATGTTAAGATAAATGTTGATAGAACTAACAACCCATATGAACATTATGTTGCTGGTGACCATATGGAATCAGAAGATCTAACAATACATCGTTATGGTAACTTTGCAACTGATGATGTTGGACCAGCCTTCACTCGAATATTCAAGCCAGGACAAATATTATATGGTTCACGAAGGACTTATTTGAAGAAAGTCGCCGTTGCGGATTTCGAAGGAATTTGCGCAAATACCACATTTGTACTTGAAAGTAAGGATGATTCAATATTTGACAATCGGCTTCTTCCTTTCATAATGCTTTCTGATGCATTTACACGTTGGTCAATAGCTCATTCTAAAGGTTCTACAAATCCTTATGTACTATTCTCTGATCTTGCCGACTACGAATTAGAATTACCCCCTCTTTCGGAGCAAAAGGTTCTTGCTGATAAGCTTTGGGCTGCATATCGGCTGAAAGAGTCATACAAGAAACTTCTCACTGCAACTGAAGAAATGGTAAAATCGCGGTTTATCGAGATGTTTGGTGACCCAATAAAAAACTCTAAGAATCTTCCATCTTTAAAAGGTGAAGAGTTATTCGTTTTTTCGAGTGGAAAGGCTAATACTAAGGTAAACTTAAGTAAAGATTTTCTTTATGATTGCTATGGTGGTAATGGTATTACAGGAAAGTCTGCACAATGGCTAATTGACTTTCCTACAATCATAGTTGGAAGAGTAGGTGAATATTGTGGCTGTGTCCATAAAACACAAGGAAAGATATGGATTACGGACAATGCTATATACATAAAGGAATACAAGCATAAGGTGTTCAATCGGGAATTCCTTTTCTATTTAATGACTTATCTTGATTTTCATAGATTAGCAGATGAAACGGGACAACCAAAAATTACTCAACGTCCTTTATTGTCAACAGATTACTTGGTACCTAATTTGTCTCTTCAAGAACAGTTCGTATCCATTGCCCATCAGGCCGACAAATCAGAATTTGAACTTTGCAAATCAATCGACGCAATAGATGCAGTCATCAAGAGTTTAATAAATTGTTAAGAAGAAATCGTATGATAACAAAAGCAGAGGTGCAGGAATTGCTGCACAGCACTGAAACATATAGAGTAGAACGTACTATTTCTACAGGTGATATGGATAAATTCCAGGAGGCTATCTGTGCCTTCTCTAATGATTTACCCAATTCGCGTAAAAAGGGATATTTGATACTTGGCGCATATGACAAGGGAACCTTGTCTGGGTTGAAAGTTGATGACGCACTGTTAAAGAAGATTGCTGCTATCCGTTCTGATGGCAACATTCTACCATTACCTGTCATGTCGGTGGAACGTTTTGAGTTCGAAGACGGCGATTTGCTGGTGGCAGAAGTGTCTCCATCCCTGGTTCCCCCAGTTCGCTATCGGGGAAGGACTTTTGTCCGTATTGGTCCTCGTCGTGACATTGCCACAGAGGCAGAAGAGCGTATTTTATTCGAGAAGAGGACTTCCTATATGGCTACCTTTGATGCAACTCCTTGTTTTGGAGCAACAATCGACAGTATTGATGTGAATTATATCAGAACTAAATACCTTCCCCAGGTCATTGATACAGAAGTGTTAGCCAGTGACAATCGCGGTATTAAAGAACAATTGGCCTCTATACATTTGTATGACTTACAACATGACTGCCCCACCAATGCCGCCATCATTCTTTTTGGCAATAATCCTCAATATTTTCTGCCTGGGTGTTATGTACAATATGTCCATTTTGCAGGGAAAGACCTTGGAAGTGAGATCGTCAACGAACGGCAAATAAAGGGTTGTCTTTGTAAGATGCTTCCTCAACTGGAGAATTTTGTGCGAGATGCAGTAGTGACGGCTCGCCCCGTTTCTATTAGTATGTTACGCGAAAAGACTCTCCTGAACTATCCAGAATTGGCATTGAGGGAACTTCTGATGAATGCATGTATGCATCGCGATTATCAATCTAATATGCCTATTCGTCTTTATCAATATGATGACCGCATTGAAATACTGAATGCAGGAGGACTGTATGGCGAAGCACGCCCAGAAAACTTCCCGACTGTGAACGATTATCGGAATCCAATTGTGGCAGAATCTATGCGAGGATTAAAATATGTCAATATGTTTAACCGTGGAATTCAGCGAGTTAAGAATCTTTTACAGGAGAATGGAAATCCAGAACCCATCTTTACAGTGGACAAGATAACGGCATTCGAAGTTACCGTTAGGCCATCTTTATCACTTAACTTGGTCACAAATGAAGAAAAAGTGACTAAGTCGGAGACCAAGTTAACAGAAACGGTTAATGATATAATAGTTTTCTGCTCAACCCCTCGCAGCATGACCGAGATAATGGAGCATATCGGTCTCAAACATCGCTACAATGTAAAACATCGCTATATTGATCCTCTTATAGAAAGTGGTGTTCTGATGATGACCATACCAGACAAACCAAATAGCAGAAATCAAAAATACATAAGAGTTCTAACTTAGTCATTTATCATAGTCACAACAAAGTGATATAGAAGAAATGTATGGTTCCAATCTGTCACACGTTAATTAAATAACCAAAGCATATAAAAGTATGATTGACAATTTAATTAATGAAATAGAACAGGCGATGCTCAATGTCCTTGATAACGAGCAGTTAAGCCAGTTGCGAAAGGTACTTGAATACACCTTCCGCAATATTTCTGTGACCGAAAGAAAATCAGCATTTGAACTTCGCAAATCAATATATGCAATAGATTCTGTCATAAAGAGTTTGATCAACAGTTAATGTAATATTGTCATGCAAAGCAAGAAGTCGATACGTTTTTATAAGGACCACGAAGTAAGGGCCATTTGGGACCAAGAGAAATCCGAATGGTGGTTCTCTATAGTGGATATTGTAGGGGCTATTACGGATAGTCCAAGTCCACGAAAGTATTGGAGCGTATTGAAAACCAGACTGAAGAAGGCAGGGAACGAGTTGACTACACGCTGTAGTCAACTGAAGATGACATCTGCCGACGGCAAGCGATATGCTACTGATTGTTTTGCACAGGACGATATTATCCAATTGGTGAGAGTTATTCCAAGTAAGAAAACAGCAGATTTCCTCGACTGGTTTGTATATAGCGACAGCACTATTGACGGACAAAGCAAGAAAAAAGCCTACACACTCTTGGAGAGCGGGCTGCTCGACGATATGGAACCAGGGACGGTGAAAAGTCTTCAACAGATACACGCATTCCTTTTTGGTGGATTATATGATTTTGCGGGTAAGATACGCACCAAGACCATTTCAAAAGGGAACACCATTTTCTGTTTGGCTGAGCACTTACACCAATATCTACAAACAGTAGAAGCAATGCCAGACAGTCACTTCGATGAGATTGTGGACAAGTATATAGAAATGAACATGGCTCATCCTTTCATGGAAGGCAATGGCCGCAGCACGCGTATCTGGCTCGACCTGATGCTGAAGAAAAGACTTGGTCTCTGCATTGATTGGAGCAAGATTGGCAAGCACGACTATCTCAATGCTATGATAGAAAGCGAGAAGAACAGAGGGAAGATACGAGAGTTGCTACATCAAGCCCTTACCGACAAGATTGATGACCGCGAGACTTTCATGAAAGGTATCGATTACTCATACTATTACGAGCAAGAGGAATAGAAATTGGATATATAAACAGATGGTCACACGTTAATTAAATAACCAAAGCATATAAAAGTATGATTGACAATTTAATTAATGAAATAGAACAGGCGATGCTCAATGTCCTTGACAACGAGCAGTTAAGCCAGTTGCGAAAGGTACTTGGATGTCTTTTCTGTAATGCATTCATAATAGGCGTGCTGACACTACCGTTCTTTTCGTGCATGAAAAAGACCTGTGATGACTGCGATGGAGAAGGTAAAAAAATAAAAGAATAGTTAATGCAACAGTATTATATACAAGAAAATAGACCAGCAAGTAGTTCTGCAAAGGATTTATTTGTGTATTGCGTCAAGAAAGTGATAGATAATCATCTATTTTCACAATCAATGATGCACAATCAGTGGGCTGGTGTTCTTTTCGGATATGAAAAGAATAGCATAACAAGAATCGATTTGATGAGTAAAGTAAAAAGGGAATACAACACATACTTTACTCATACGAGGAAATATTCATTCGATGAAGATAAAATCAGACGAGATTTCCCATTCCTTTTTGGAATAGAAGAAGGCAATGAAGATGATGGTGATTATACAACTGATGATTTAATCCAAGATACCATTAAAGCACTTGATAATGAGATTGATGAACAACATGATCCAAAGAACTTGGAATCATTCAAAGGCAGCGACCTGACCCTTATACGTCAACAGGGGAAATCATATATCTATCAAGTAAGACTCACCATGAATGATGGGCAGGAGCCCAATATACACGAGAGTATTCCTTTTATTTTAAAAGTATACGATAAAGAAATCACTTGTGAAGCCGTGGACTTTGATTTTATCTCAGGTGTCCTTTTCTTTACAACTAATAGATACATCCATTCTGCATCCTATTGTAGGGTTTTGTTAGATTCTACTTTTATCTTGGATGAGTTAAAGCAAAGGCTTGAAGACTTAAAAGAAAAAGGTATTGATGAAGACTTACCCTTCTCAAAGTTCTTATTTGATGAGACAGATATCATAAATAAAGTATCACACAAACCTGTTCCACTTGGTTATTTCGAAAGACTTGACAGGTCACAGAAGAAAGCATTTATGGCTGCCCTTGATAATGATTTTTCATTAATTTGGGGTCCTCCAGGAACAGGTAAATCATTCACTCTGGCATCCATTATATATGCTCTTTATCAGTTAGGAGAGGGCAGAACTGTCGTGTGCTGCCTTTCAAATGTGGCTGTCGACCAATTGCTATGCAAACTATTGGACATCATCGATGAGGAGGGCCTTATAATAAAACCAGGTAATATCTATCGTGCTGGCAGATCAATGGATAGCCGTGTGATTGCTACCGATTATTTATTCCCTAAAGATGAAAAGACCCAGACATTGAGGAATAAAATAAAACAGAACCAATCCAGCATCCTCAGATTGAAGGAACGTAAGTTGGAGAAATCAGAAGAATCCATCATCTTGAAGGCTGTGAATAAAGAACTTCGAGAAGAACTGAAAACACACACCGAATTTTTGGTCAAAAGTTCAAGGTTGGTATTCTCAACAATTTCTAACTTCATTTTAAGTACAAACTTATATGAAAGCAATTTTGAAAACTTAATAGTTGATGAAGCCAGTATGATGGCAATGCCAAGTCTGTTAGCATTAGGCCATAATATCTCAAAAAGAATAATCATGGTTGGTGATTTCCAACAACTCTCACCTATATCTATTGTTAAGGATGACCTGCTAATGGATAGTGTCTTTGAAATGTCTGGCGTTAATATTCGGAACACAAGCCATCCTGCACTGAATCAGTTACTCAACCAAAGACGTTCAAATGAGAAGATTGTTGACCTAATCAACAGAACTTTCTATCAAGGGAAACTGATTCCAGCAGCCAAGCCAAACGAAGATTTAATAAATACTGAGCCTTTCCCAGGAAGAGTAATAGCATTGAAAAAGGTTGCTGACGGTGCTGTTAGATATACCAAGGGAGGTACCAGACAAAACAAAGTATTTGCAGAAAATGTTATGAGTATTTTGGATAAACTCAACATGGATAAAGAAGCCGATTTCTCTATTGGTATCATAACGCCTTATCGAGGTCAAGTATCGCTTCTTCGAGCCTTAAAGTATGAACGTAAATACGATGAAAATTTCAACAAACGTATAAAGATTGGAACAATCCATACATTTCAAGGTTCTGAATGTGATGTTATCATCTTTGACATGGTTGATTGTTCTGTTCTGGAAAATGGGAAACCGAACAAAATAGGTAGGCTATACTCTGGCAATGATGGAGAAAGGTTGCTGAATGTTGCTGTCAGCAGAGCAAGACATAAATTGATTGTAGTATGCGACCCAGAATACATCAAGAACATACCTGGTAATACGATAACTCTGAACTCAAGGACACTATTTAATAAACTGAGTAAATATTAAAATCAAAAATCAGATAATAATATATAATTATATGGCATACTTTAACGAAGAAAATACGGTTGAGCAGATGCTCATCAATGCCGCTGGCAAATGCGGTTGGATTTATGTGGAGCCACAGGAAGTGCCACGATTGCCCGACGAGGTGTTGGTGACGGAATGGCTCGTGACGGCACTGATGAGACTCAACCCCATCACTGAAGACCAGGCTGCGCAGGTGGTGTATCGCTTGCGTGCGGCGTGCAGTATTGGAAACAACCATGAGGAACTGATCAATGCCAATGATCGTTTCCGCCGCTTGCTGTTTGAAGAGAACTCCTATCCTTTTGGTGAGGACGGAGAGAATATCAACATCCGTTTCTTCAGTGACGACCCCAACAAACCTGACCGCTGCGTGGTCACCAATCAATGGGAGTTCCCAAAGCGAAGCAAAGAGGGTGGCAAACGGCTTGACCTGGTCTATATCATCAACGGCATACCTATGGTGATTGGTGAGGCCAAGACTCCTGTCAAGTCTTCCGTGACTTGGGCCGATGGCGCTACAGATATACTACACTATCAAAAGAGCATTCCCGAAATGTTCGTGCCGAACATCCTCACTTTTGCCAGCGAAGGACGCGAACTGCAATATGCCGGTGTGGGATGCCCTGTTGACAAATGGGGACCATGGTATGCCGATGAAAGCCGTCGCCATGGCACTCTTGATGACGTGGAGCATAATTATGTTTCTCTGCTTACCCCAGAGCGGTTGCTCGACATCTACCGCTTCTATTCCGTTTTCTCCGGTACGACTGGTGGCCAAAAAATCAAGATAGTATGCCGCTATCAGCAATATCTTGGTGGTGAGGCCATCGTGCAACGTGTGCTGAGTACCTACCGTGCAGGAAAGGGACCGCGCAAAGGCCTTATCTGGCACTTCCAGGGTTCGGGAAAATCATGGCTGATGGTGTTTGCCGCCCAAAAACTGCGCCGACAGAATGACCTGAAAGCCCCCACGGTGGTCATCGTGGATGACCGCATCGACCTGGAAGACCAGATAACAGGCGACTTCACCCGAGCAGAAATTCCCAATGTGGATGGCATCACATCGAAAGAGGAGTTGGAAACGAAGATTCATCAGCGTAAGATTCTCATCACAACCATCTTCAAGTTTGGCGATCTGAACGAGGGCGAGGTCATTGACGACCGTGACAACATCATCCTGCTGATGGACGAGGCACACCGCACACAAGAAGGTGACCTTGGCAAGAAGATGCGCACGGCACTGCCCAATGCGTTCTTCTTCGGACTGACGGGCACCCCCATCAACCGAAATGACCACAACACCTTTGCCTGTTTTGGCAGCGTGGAGGATGAGTATGGTTATATTTCCAAATACACCTTCCAAAATTCGGTGGCAGACGGCGCCACACTAGAACTCAACTTCAAGACCGTACCGGTAGAGATGCATCTTGACGAAGCCAAACTTCAGGAGGAGTTTGATACACTCACCGACCAAATCAGCGAGGAAGACAAACAGGAACTTGTGCGCCGCACCAGTGTGGAGGCTTTTTTCACAGCAGAGAAACGAATCAATGATGTCTGCAAATACATCGTCAATCACTTCCGTGAATACATCGAACCAACGGGCATGAAGGCCCAGGTGGTGGTATATAACCGTGACTGCTGTGTGAAATACAAAAAGGCTTTGGATGCTTTGTTGGGTACTGATGACCAGACCACCATCGTGATGCATACTTCAGGCGACAAGGCTGATGAATACAAAGCATACAAACGGACTCGTGATGAAGAGAAGAAACTGCTCGACCAGTTCCGTGACCCGCTGTCGCCACTAAAATTCGTCATTGTGACCAGCAAACTGCTCACGGGCTTCGACGCCCCCATCCTTCAGTGCATGTATCTCGACAAGCCCATGAAAAACCATACGCTGCTGCAAGCCATTTGCCGCACCAACCGCACGTATGACGAGAACAAGAAATGTGGACTTATAGTTGACTTCGTGGGAGTGTTTGAGGATGTGGCCAAGAGTCTCGCCTTCGATGAGGAAAGCGTGAAGACCATCATCAAGAACATGGATGAGATAAAAGCCCTCATCCCTACATTCATGCAAGAGTGTCTGCAATTCTTCCCCGGAGTAGACCGCACGATTGGGGGCTGGGAAGGACTGACGGCTGCACAACAATGCTTAAAAGACGAAGGTGTGAAGACCAACTTTGCGCGGCACTTCGCCCGACTCTCAAAGGCTTGGGAAATCATCTCTCCCGATGATTTCCTCGCTCCCTATTCCAGTGATTACACCTGGCTTGCACAAGTTTATCAGAGTGTGCGTCCTGTGAGTGGCGGAAACCTGATTTGGACTTTGCTCGGAGCCAAAACTATAGAGATTATCCACAACAATATTGACACCATCGATATCGGCACTCCTCTCGAAGACCTCGTCGTGGATGCCGACATCATCGACTCGGTCTTGGAAGATGTAAAGAAACGCGAGAAGAAGATTGTAGAGGTGGAAAAGATGCTGAGGATACGTCTGGGTGAGCACAAGGGTGACCCGAAGTTCAAGAAATTCGCCGAGAAACTTGACGAATTGCGCGAGCGCATGGAACAGAATCTGATTTCGAGCATTGACTTTTTGAAACAGTTGCTCCAAATGGCCCGTGAATTGCTGGAAGCAGAAAAGGAAATTGAACAGCCTCAGGACAAACGCGCCCAGGCAAGAGCCGCACTGACAGACCTCTTCCAAAGCATCAAGACGGAAGATACACCTTTCATCGTAGAACAGGTGGTCAACGATATCGACAATGAAGTGGTAAATATCGTCCGTCAGTTTAATGATGCCTTCAAAAGTGTGACAGCACGTAGAGAAATCAAGAAGAAACTTCGCTCTATCCTCTGGATTAAATACCAGATTAAGGATAATGACGTTTTCGAGAAAGCCTATAGTTACATTGAGATGTATTACTAACTCCACTTATCAAGTTGAATGTGGTTAAAGAAGTTAAGTAGTTAAAGTAGTTATCATCATTTGTCTATGAAACCAATCAGATTCATCCTTGCTTTTATCATGTTGGGATGGGCGGCCACCGCTGGGGCGCAGACCTCCAGGTCGGAACTGCTGTCGCATATCGAACTGGCGAGCGGCAATTATTGCAACTACCCCAACCCATCGGGCAACATCACACCGGCACCAGAAGGTTACCAACCATTTTACATCACTCATTATGGCCGGCATGGTGCCAGGTACATGACCAGCGACAAAGCCTACAAGTATCTCGTCAACAAACTGGACTCCACAAAGGAGATGGGACTGCTCACTCCTCTTGGAGACGATGCCCTTCAAAGGCTGAAAACAGCCCAGGCAGATGCCTACCACCGCGATGGCGACCTGACCAGGCTGGGGGCGCAGCAGCACAGTGCCATCGCCCATCGGATGATGGTCAACTATCCCTCCTTGATGGAACAGCCGCTGAATGTCAATGCCAATTCTTCCACTGTGAGAAGATGCATACTGAGCATGGCCAATTTCTGCATGGAACTCAAGAAGATGAATCCGTCGCTCTCCATAGAGATGGATGCCAGTGAGCACGACATGTATTACCTCATTCCCAACGACAGCATCGAGATTCCCAAGTCTGAAAAAGACGGCGCGCTCTACGACAGTCTTTCCACGTTTAAGAAAAGGATGCTCAACGGGCGCCGCCAGATGACTCTCCTCTTCAACGACACGGCCAAGGCCGCACAATTGGTGGAGGCCCCTCGCCTCGCCGACCATCTGTGGAACGTCGCTTCCGACATGCTCTGCCTGCCCGAACTCCGATTGTCGTTCAACGATCTGTTCACTGAGGACGAACTAATCGACGGATTCAGGGCATACAATGCCAGTTGGTGTCTGTGGGAAGGACTCATGCCGGGAGCACAGCCCAATTATTATGCGATATACCCTTTGCTGAAAAACTTCATCGACGAGGCCCATTCCATGGTTGTCTCCGGCAAGTCGGGTGTCAGGCTGCGTTTCGGCCACGACAGCGTGCTGCTGCCCCTGACCTACATCCTCGGATTGAAGGAAGCTGTCCACGCGACCGACGACATGGAGAACCTGCACGACACTTTTGCTCTCTTCCGGCTTATTCCCATGGCGGGAAACGTGCAATGGGTGTTCTTCCGGAAACCGGGAAGTGATGACATTCTCGTGAAATTCCTCCTCAACGAGAACGAGACATCCATCCCCCTTTCTACAGACTGCTATCCTTTCTATCACTGGAAAGACGTAGAGAAATACTACCGCGACATCCTTGAGAATGCCCATATCACTTATAAGAAGAAGAGTAGTTAAAGTAGTTAGGGCACAACTTCTGATATGAAGAGAAGATCAAAAACCGCTTCGCTACGGAAAAAAGAAGAAAAACATTTTTGGATGACATTCGACAAACGCTGATGCATTTGAATGGGATGGGAAACTTCAGTTTTTTTCATCTTTTATCTCGCTTGTCCCACGATTTGACACAGCATGGTGCTAACTTTGCTCCCGTAACTAATATCAACGACTATGAGCAAGAATACTTTCAAAGTAGATTATGAGGTCTACAATGTGGACACCGATGAGACCATCGACCGCAAAAGCATGGAGGTGGAGGTGAGCGACAGCCAGATCAGGGAAATGGCGCAAGTGATGGAAAACAACGGAGGCTATGCACCGGAATTCTCCGTCTTCCAACACGTCTACGATTACCTGAGCGAGGAATGTTTCATGGATTACCAGGAGAATTACGCTCCTGATGACGAGGATTTCTGGGATATCTACTCCATCGACTTGGGTGACAGTCTGCCCGACGAACTGCTGCAAGCCGCAGAGAAATACGTCAGATACAAGGAGGTGGATATCGTCTACTATTACGAGAATGACGGAGAGGGGAAGACGGGGAATGCCCTTGTGCAGTTGCCGTCCGCCACATACCGGGCCATGGTCGAAGCCGTCAGGACAAAGCCGTCAGAGAGAGATGACTTCGCCCATCTGAAGGAGACCTGCCCCGAAGTCTACGACGAAGTCAAAAAACTCGTAGCCAACGAAGCAGGGAGTGCCATAACCAATTTCATCCTGAGAGAGTTCCCCTATCAGGTGCTCGAACAGGCCATGGAGTCTATGTGACAACATCCTAAAAAGTAATATTATATGTCCAAGAAAATACCCAAAACCAAAGAAGAATGCTTCGCTCAACTTGACGCGATGCTCAGCGATGAGGATAAGAAAATACTCATGGAGGCTGATGACTCTTTTGACTTCCACTTCACATTAGGATTGTGGATCAGGAACAACTGGCTTTACCCATTAAGCGATGAGGAACTAAAATCCTTCATGAGAATGTTTTCAGACGAGTGCGAGTCTCCGTTCGGATACATCATGATACACCCCGACCATATGTCTTCGGTGATTATTGAAAAGTATGCCGCTTCACTTCACAGCAAAGCGGCAACTTCCTCATGAAGGACGCCTACATCGACCATGACGGGCAGATTTCCGCGTCCGATAACTTGTCAATAAGGTATGGGTCGGTGATAGCCCAAAAATGATATAATTGCTGCTTTGGCGGAATTAATTCGGACCATTTGATTAAGCGAGTGCAGAAGAGTTTGCTCTTCATGCCGAGCGTGAAAATGATCGAATGAAATTCAACTATATGGTATTTCGGTCTTAGACAATCGAGGGAGACACTGAAAATTACAGTTTTTCCGCTGTTGTTTCTTTTCCAAATTGCGTAGGTGGCACGCCGAACATCGCACGGAAACTACGGCTGAAGTAACTGACAGACGAAAAGCCTGTGGCGTAAGTTACTTCGGTGACGGTCATGCCACCCTCGCGTAGCAGTTCGGCGGCACGGCGCAGGCGGATGGTGCGGATGAACTCCGAGGGTTTTTGACCTGTGGCTGACTGTATCTTCCGATATAAGGTCATGCGGCTCATGCACAGGTCACTGGCCAGTTGCTCCACGCTGTAGTTCTCATCGTTGAGATGCGATTCCACCTGGGCAATGGCATGCTGCAACCACTCGCCGGAAAGCATGGGTTGCTCATCGACAGGTTGGCTTTCGACCGGTTGTTCCGAAATCGCGACCTCCTGCTTCATGGCTGCAAGGAATCGCTCCCGCTGACGGTGCAACTGCCAGATATAAAGTATTAGAGCAGCAAGAATCAGCATGAGAACAGCCAGTGCCCACCATACCCAAAGAGGCATGCGTTCCATCATCTCCTCTTCAGGCTGGCTCCAGCGACGGCCGGGCTGCGTCTTCTGCAGTTCGACCAGGTAGACGCCCGCATCCTCGATGTTCTGTTGGCATAACGTTTGGTGCACGGAGTCGTAGATGCGGACATAACGATCGCTGACGATGACGAGTCGTCCCATGCTGTCGGTTTGCAGGGCCACCACAGCATCTCCATATTCATTGGAGGCGTAGTTGTCAATGGAGAGTTGTCCGTCTTTGTATGTCATCACTGTGCCGAAGATGGTGGCAAGCCAGAGTGTGCCATCATTCGTAAATGTCATAGCCGATACATCTTTGGTGTCGGGGAGCACCGTTTCTTCCTTTCCCTCCTTCATGCGGCGGATGTCTTTACCCGTGCTGAACCATAGTTCAGACTTATCGCTCAGTCCTTTCATTCCCAAGTTAGGTACGCCAGCCCGCTGCCTTTCCGAGGGGAGAGGGGGAACGGCCAAGGCCGTGGGGCGGGCCGACAGTCCACGGGCCGTGCGCACGGAGTCGGCGACAACCCGCGTCAGAATCCGGTCCCGAAACCATGGGCGCTGGTCTTTATTCGTCAGGACAAAGCAGTGGCCGAAACCGTCGGCCACCAACATTCTTCCCTGAAGGTCTCGAGTGACTCGACTCATGCAGACGCTGTCACTCGGTTCGGTCATCTCTACCATCCCGTTTGCTGGCTGATATTTCACCACCCCCCTGCCAAAAGTTCCTATGAGCAATCCTTCACGCACAGAGGGATCTTCGTCTATGGCTGTCGGCGCTACATCTACAGGCCAAGGCATCGCCACCATTTGCCCATTGTCTATCCGCAGCAGTCCACCTTCCCATTCCACGCTCCACAGCCGTCCTTGACGATCCTCATGCAGCCGGAAGATATATTTGTCGCCTCCGATATAGGTTTTCAACAGGTGTCCGTCGGGAGAGTATTCATATACCTTCTTGTTGGCCGTCAGCCACCAGTGTCCGTCGTGCCCGACAATGATGTCGTCCACTCGATTATCATCTACATCCTCCAACCGACGGATAGCATAGCCCTCCTGTTTGTCGAGCACGTATGCCCCGTGGAAAGACCCTATGATGATATAACGACCTGCTGCCTCTGCCACGCAAGCCACATCGTTGCTTCCCAATCGGTCGGGATGTTCCGCGTCGCTGCGGAACACGGTTGTCTGCCGTCCATCGTCACGACACAGGCCACCGCCCTCGGTGGCATACCATAGAAAGCCCTCCGAGTCCTGCATCACCTGTGTGACATGCTGTGACGACAACTGCTCAAGCCGCGGTAGCGAAAGGACCTGCCTTTGCTGTGCCCAACCGACAATGGACTGCAGCAGACATAAGAACAAAAGGAATCTATAGTGTTTCATCGATTTTATTTCAAAAAGCGCTACAAAGATACATAATTTCAACGGGAAGATACATCTGTGCAATTATCTTTTGAATAATATTCGTATTTTTGCAACCACATAACAAACTACTAAAAATATGGTACATTAACCGGGGGCTTCAAACCTCTATGGCTTCGTGGTCGACGGTGCTGCCGGCAGTGTATCAGATAAAAGCGCAGGACAAAGATATAACGAATGAATAGAATAAAGACTATGAAACGAACAATGATTGCTATTTTGCTGTCTCTGCTACTGACAGCATCCGTCATGCAGGCGCAGCCCATCACGGCAGGGCCACACACACGCGTAGAAACCGTCTATGGCTCCATAGAGGGCTATCAGGACGGTCGCATCTTCACCTTCAAGGGCATCCAGTATGCCAAGGCAGAACGCTTCATGCCGCCACAGTCACCAGACAAGTTTCAAGGCATCAGGCAGTGCAAGGTATATGGACCACAGGCCCCGCAGAACGAGAGTCTGAAGTGGAATGGCCGCAACAGCCAGACGGACTACGGCTTCGGCAATCAGTTTGTGACGGAGCCGATGGACGAAAAGGAGTGCTTGGTGCTGAACGTATGGACACCAAGCGTGAATGACGGGAAGCGCCGTCCCGTCTTCGTGTGGATTCATGGTGGCGGCTACTCAGGCGGCTCCGGTCACGACCTGCCCTGCTATGAGGGGCGAGCACTGGCCGAAGCCGGCGACATCGTGGTGGTGAACCTGAACCACCGTCTGAACATCCTGGGATATGCCGACCTCACAGGTCTGGGTGGCAAGTATGCCCAGAGTGTCAATCTGGGCATGCAGGACATCGTAAAGGCCTTGGAGTGGGTACGCGACAATATCGCCCGCTTCGGCGGCGACCCTGATGAGGTGACCATCGGCGGACAGTCGGGCGGTGGAGGCAAGGTGTCGACCCTGCTGGCCATGCCTTCGGCCAAAGGACTCTTCAAACGGGCCATCGTGCAGAGCGGGTCCACACTGCGTCAGGCGCTGCCTGAGCAGACACGCCCCTTCGGCATCGCCCTCGCTCAGGAATTGGGCCAGCCCGCCACGGCCGAGGCCGACTTCTCGAAATATACTTACGACGAGTTGAACTATGCCGTCAGCCGTCTGGCGCAGCGCGGCATCCGCAGTGGTTTCTCTCCTGTGGTCGACGGCACCATCCTGCCCCAGCACCCCTTCGAGCCTGCCTCTCCAGAGTCGAAAAATGTGCCCATGCTCATCGGCACCGACTTCAATGAGTTTACCTTCGACATCAGCCGCGACATGACGTGGCAAGAGGCCGAAGCCGCCGTGCGCCAGCGTCAGGGCGACCGTGCCGACGCATACATCGCAGCCTTCAAGAAAGCCTACCCCAATGCGGAGCCGAAAGAGATGACGTATGTGGATACGGGTTTCCGTGCAGGAGCCGTGCGCCAAGCCTCTGCCAAGGCCGCACAGGGTGGTGCTCCCGCATACCTTTATCTGTTCACATGGAAACCTGAGAGCAACGCCCTCGGAGCCTCGCATGGCATGGAACTCCCATTCATGCTCCACAACGTCAGTCTGCAGCGCGAGATGACAGGAGCCTCGCCCGCAGCCTATAAGTTCGAGAAACTCATCAGCAGCATCTGGCTCGCGTTCATCAAGACGGGCAATCCCAATACGAAGGGACTGCCCAAGTGGGAACCCTACAACGAGGAGACTGGTGTCACCATGATACTCGACAACAAGTGCGAACCGCGCAAGCACCACGACCGCGAACTCATGCAGATGAGCCGCAGCATCTGGTAACCGAACAATATCCATCAATCACAATAAACCGATGAAACAACTACAGACAACAGCATTGCTGCTCCTGCTGGCGCTCACAGTGTCGGCACAGACGGAGCCTGTCCGCATCGACCTCGGCCAGAAAGGGGCCGTAGTGTCACCCAATCTCTATGGTATCTTTTTCGAGGAAATCAGTCATGCCGGTGACGGCGGTCTCTATGCCGAACTGGTGCAGAACCGTGGTTTTGAGGAACACGTGCTGCCTTCGAGCATGACATATCGTGACGGCAAGGCCTATGCACCTGATGCCATGAACTATGAACACCGTAACCACCGCAACTGGAACATCCCCTGGAACCTGGAGGAGAAGAAGATGACGGGATGGCGCGTGACAGGCGAGAAAGCCTCAGTCACGGGTGAAGTGGTAGAGACCCCGGCACCACTGCACGAGAATACGCCTCACGCCATGCAACTCACCATCAAAAAAGTGCAGAAAGGCGGCAAGGCTGTGCTGACGAACACGGGCTATTGGGGCATGGGCCTGAAGGCCGGTGAGCAATATGACTTGCGCTTCTACGTAAAGTCGGCCAACTACAAGGGCGGCATCACCGCCCGCTTGGTGAATGGCGAGACAGGCGCGTCGCTCGGCACGGCATCCTTCTCCAACCGTCAAATAAAGGACTGGACGGAACTGACAGCCACGCTGAAAACTGAGGGAACGGCAGCCAAAGGTGAACTCTCGCTGGAATTTGACAAGACGGGCACGGTGCTCGTCGACTATGTGTCACTTTTCCCGCAGGCCACATTCAAGGGACGCAAGAACGGCCAGCGGGCCGATGTGGCACAAATGCTGGTGGACCTCCATCCGAAATTCATGCGCTGGCCCGGCGGCTGCATCGTTGAGGGTGCCACGTATGAGAACCGCGTGAAATGGAAGGAGACGCTCGGCGACCCGATGATGCGCCGTGGCGAGTGGGACGTGTGGGGCTACCGTGCTACTTGGGGCATGGGCTACCATGAGTTTCTGCAGTTCTGCGAGGACCTCGGGATGGACGCCATGTTTGTGAACAATGCCGGCATGTCATGCTCTGTGCGCAACGGCGATTTCGTGAGCAGCGATGCCGATATGGATGCTGTGGTGCAGGACTTCCGCGATGCCATCGACTATGCCCTGGCCGACCCTGCCAATAACCGCTGGGCGAAGATGCGCGCCGAGGCTGGACACCCGAAGCCCTTCCCACTGAAATACGTAGAGATAGGCAACGAGAATGTAGGCCCGGAGTACGTCACCCACTTCAACTACATTTTCAAAAAACTGAAGGCTGAATATCCGCAGATCACGTTCATCAACACACTCGGCCACACCGACCGCCTGTTGGGCCAGATTCCCGGCGACTACATGGTGGATCCCCACTGGTATCGCAATCCCGACTTTTTCTTCAACAACAACCACCTCTTCGACGATGCACCACGCACACATGATATCTACGTGGGCGAGTATGCCTGCAACGGTGGCGTTGGAGCCGGCAACCTGCTGGCTGCCATCAGCGAGGCCGCCTTCATCATGGGTATGGAGCGCAACAGCGATGTGGTGAAGATGACATCGTATGCACCGCTCTTCGAAAACGAGAACCGTCGCGACTGGCCCTGCAACCTCATCCACATCAATAGTTCTGAGGTCTATGGCCGCGCCTCTTACTATGTGCAGCAGATGGCTGCCGAGAACCGTCCGACGTATAACGTCTTCGTCAGCGAGCCGTCAACCGCCGGAGAGGCCCAACCCTTCGCAGCAGGCACTATCGGACTGGGCAGTTATGCCACACAGTGCGAGTACCGCAATGTCAAAGTGACCACTGCCGACGGGAAGACAACGACCTTCAGCCCGGAACAGTTCAAGAAGCAGCGCGGTGAATGGACGGTGACAGGCGATGTCCTCGCCCAAACCAGCAATGAGCAACTCACGATGTCGCTGCTCCCGTCCTTCAGCAGCAACGAATATACCCTGGAACTGCAAGCCCGCAAGACGGACGGCATGGAAGGTTTCTTTATCTATTACGGCATGGACGAGCGAGGTCGCAACGGCTATTCCGTGAACATCGGCGGCTGGAACAACCACACGTCGGCCATCCAGCCCATCCGTCGCGGACGCACCAACGACGTACTGGGCCGGCAAGTGCCTCAGACGGTGGAGAGCAACAAGTGGTATGATGTGAAAATCTCCGTCACGCCGCAACTCGTCACCCTCTTCATGGACGGCAAAGAGATTCTCTCTGCGAAGCCCGCTGCCCAGACCCGCCACTTTTGTCAGACTGGCTACGATGAGTCCACCGGCGAGTTGGTTATCAAGGTGGTCAACGGCACAGAACAGCCCTACCGCCGCTCGTTCGCCATCGAAGGTGCCAGAAACGTGATGCCTACGGGCCGTGTCATCACCCTCAGCGGCAATGCCAACGATGAGAATTCCTTCGACCAGCCCACTAAATTGGCACCACAGACCTCCCTCTTCGGCAAGTTCGGCAAGCAGTTTGACTATCAGTTCGCCCCGATGTCGTTCACCATTATGCGTGTGAAAGTGGACAAACAGACATCAGTGAATTAATCACCGGTAACCTAATTGGATAGGAGTGACGTAAAACAAAATGCAGGACAGATCTCTGTCATAAGCAGAGAGGCTCCGTGATCAATTTTCCACGGCAGAAGCGGTAATCGATCTGACGGTCGTCGCCGAGATAGATATAACGCTCCAGACGCTCCTGAAGGGTGTAATTGTCGAAATTGAGCACGCTGTCGTTGATGACCAGTGCGTCGAACTCATAGCCTGGTTCAAAACTGCCCACTTTTCCGAAGAAACTGCCTGCCGACTTGGTGGCGATCCAGAACACTTCAGGCAAGGTGAGGAAATGCTTGTCGTGATTATAATGATAGTGCATCTTGCTGACCTGAATGGCATATACCAACATGCGGAACACGTTGAGGTCGTGGCCACCGCTGATGTCGCTGCCCAGTCCGACACGCAGTCCCTCTTCGAGGAAAAGGCGGACAGGCGCCATGCCCGACGCCAGGTTGTAGTTCGACGTGGGACAGTGGGCTACCATGACATCGTTGCGCTTCATCAGTTCCAGTTCTTGGCCATCAGTCCACACGCAGTGAGCCATGATGGTGGGTGTCTGCCCGAAGAGTCCGTAGCGGTTGTAGGCGTCACCATAACTCTTGCTTTCAGGCTCCAACTCTGCCACCCAGGCAATCTCCGACGTATTCTCCGAGAGATGCGACTGCACGGGCAATTGGTATTTGTTGGCCAATTCGCCACAGGCGCTCAGCAACTCCGGTGTGCACGACGGCACGAAACGCGGCGTGATGATGGGACGCACCAAGGCATCGGGCTGGTTGAATTCCGCAATCAGCCGCTCATTGCCTTCTACGGCAGCCTCCACGTCCTCACTGAGCGTGTCAGGACAGTGGCGGTTCATGGCCACCTTGCCGACCAATGCGCCCATGCCTGCTTCCTGATACAGTTTCATCAGCAGGCGGGTGCTTTCGGTATGGACGGTACCGAACACACAACTGCGCATGGTGCCAAAGAGCCACTGGGTATGCAGGAAGCGGCGATACATGCTCTCTGCGTAATGGATGTCCGCATACTTCGCTTCCTCGGGGAAGGTGTAGTTCTGCAACCACGGGAGCAGTTCCAGATCCATCGCCACACCCTGGTTGCGCACCTGCGGGGCATGCACATGCATGTCGTTCATGGCCGGTATCAGCAGTCGGTCGCCGAAATCAACGACCTCTGCATCCTCATTGTCCAGCGACGCCAAATCTGCCGCCACACCTATCACCCGTCCATCTTCACCGACGGCGATATATCCGTTCTCAAACACCTCGAAATGGTCTTGCTCCTTTGTAAAAAGGATATGTGCCTTATATATTTTCTTCATATTCTTAACGTTGTGCTGCCCTTGTGGCGATTTTCTTTCCCTCCTTGTTCCAGGTGTAGATCCAAGAGCCGACCTGACTGGTGAATGTGTCGCCAGCCACAGACAGCACCTTGCCCACGGTGGAAGCACTCATGGTCTTGATCTTGTTCCCTTTTGAGTCGTAGAGATAATACCACGACCCGCTTTTCACGACAATGAGCGAGGCACTGTAGCCCTGCAGTTCACCGATGTTGCTGCTGAGGGTTTTCACCTTCTTTCCGGCTTGGTCGTAAATATAATACCACGACCTCGTCGTCTCAATATGGCTGATGCCTTGTGCCTGCATACCTGCTGACATGAGCATCAAGGCACAGATAAACAATAGTTTTTTCATTCTATAACAGTAACTCTCATTTCAATATCATCAAGCGGTCGGTCACCACGTCCTGTGGCAGTGCCCTGGATCATCTCCACGACATCAAGACCTTCCTCCACCTCTCCAAACACGGTATATTGCCCGTCAAGATGGGGCACACCGCCGATGGTGGTGTATACCTGTATTTGTTCGTCAGTAAGGCCGGCATTGCCGACATGTTTCTCGGCTTCCGCGATCAAGCGGTCCTGCAGTTCCTGAAGTCCGGCGCGGTCGCGGTCTTTACGCATCTGAATGATCTCTGAGCGGTGCTCTGCGGCAAGGTCATTGAAGGCAGCCTGGACACGCTGCATCCGCAGTTGCTTGGAGAACTGGCGCAACTGGCCTTCATTGTACACCTGTCCCCAGGCGATATAGAACTGCGAACCGCTGCTCCTGCGCTCGGGGTTCACCTGGTCTCCCTGCCTGGCGGCAGCCAGTGCGCCCCGCTTATGGAAGAGATTGTCCTTGATCTCTGCCTCGATGGTGTAATCAGGACCACCCATTCCCAGCATCTTTCCCGCGGGAGCACCCTTGGAGTCAGGGTCGCCGCCCTGCACCATGAAGTCCTTGATGACCCTGTGGAACAGCGTTCCGTCGTAATAGCCCTCTTTTGCCAGTTTCACGAAATTGTCGCGGTGGAGAGGGGTCTCGTCATACAGGCGGACAATGATGTCGCCCAACATAGTCTGTATTTTTACTTTCATAATTGCTGTACTTTGTTCAAGGTGCAAATATAATGAAAAATATATTATTTTTGAGAAAAACATGGATGATTATTTGTATATTTGTGGTCGAATTGTGATTATAGATAGAACGGATGTTAGAGAAACTGCTGAGACTGACGGGCATAGAAAAGCCCGAGAGGAAAGATGTCGCATTGGTGCTGTCGAGCGGTGGCGCCCGAGGCCTTGCACATATCGGAGCCATTGAGGTGCTGGAAGAGGAAGGTTATCACATCACCTCGATAGCCGGCTGCAGCATGGGCGCCCTTATCGGTGGGGTATATGCCGCAGGCAAACTGGAAGAGTTCCGGGAATGGATGAAGGGCATCGACCGCAAGCGGATGCTGGAACTGACCGATTTCTCCTTGTCGCTGAACCATATCGTCAAGGGCGACCGCATCATTGAGGCCATCATGGAGTTTGTGCCGGACATGGCCATTGAGGACCTCCCCATCCCCTACTGTGCCGTGGCAACCGACTGGGTGTCGGGGCGCGAAGTGATCTTCCGCACCGGCAGTCTGTTCGAAGCCATCCGCGCCAGCATTTCCCTTCCGTCGTTCTACAAGCCCGTGCAGCGTGACGGGATGATACTCATCGACGGCGGCGTGGTCAACCCCATCCCACTCAACCGTGTGGAGCGCCATAAAGACGACCTGCTGGTGGGAGTGGATGTCAGCGGACAGGATTACAAAGCCCAGGAGAACATGAAGCATGAGATCTCCGAGCGCCGCAAGAGCAGCAAGTCGCTGGCCACACAGATTCTCAGCAAGTTGATCCCCGACAACATCGATTTCAACTACTACACGATGCTCACACGCACCAGTTCGCTGATGATCCGTCAGAATGCCAAACTGATGGCACAGTTGATGAACCCCGACATCCTTGTAGACATTCAGATGAGCCGTTATGGCAGTTTCGATTATGACAAATCCGAACGTCTGATCGCCATCGGGCGACAGAAAACGCAGAAGGCAGTCAGCAAATTCAAGTCACCATCACGGTCATCTTCACGTCAAAACGGCTCACTCTCAAAGCCCAGAAACAGCCAATAACACCCCCAAAACCATACATGAAATGACAAACAAAAAAGTGTTTTTTCAATTAGCATTGGCTTTCTCATTTCTGATAGCCTGTGGATCAAAGAACGCCAATGCCGTCAACGACCCTGCTCAGACGAACCAGCAAGAAGCCACCGCATCAACGGAGGAGGTCGCCAAGAACAGCGTTTCCATTGATGGCATCAGCCAGTTCGTTGCCTGGGACATGGGAGCCATGAGCGTGTCGAAAGAAGGCGACCTTTTCGTCATCAAAGGCTCTTCAGGACACCTGACACTCTACCTGAAATCTATGGGTGGCGGTGTATATCAAGAGACATCCGGGAAACATGACATGATAGGGCAAAGTGCCCGGTTCGTGGCAGAGAAAGTGGGTGACGTGACCACCCTGACGGCATATAGCGACAAAATGATGCTTTTTACAGTTTTCAACTGTGATGACCTGATGGCATACCGCAACAAGGCCTACCGCCGTATTCTCAAAAGCCGGTTTGAGCCAACCGATGACGGCGTCATCACCATCACCGATGACAAGATGAACGGCCCCATACTTCCCGAGAGCCCCGAACTGGACTATTTCTTTATCGAAGATGGCAAAGGGGACCTGACCGACAAGATCCGCCTCTCGCCAGGACGGTTGCATCTGGTTTTCTCCCCGGCAGACAAGGGACTCAACCTGCACTATTGCCGCCCCAATCCTGAGACAGGTGACTTCGATGTCGATTATGGCCGCGAGAACAGCATCATACTGCGTTATGCCAAAGACCCGGGGTGGCCATGGCTCAGCACAGACGTCCTTGACGTAGGCTTCATCACAGACAACTTCGACAAGCCTTACTGGCAAGTCATGCTGAACAAGTTGAAAGCCAAAAAGCATCCCAATGAGGTGGAACGATGGAACAAAAGGCTGATAGAGAATCTGATTGAATACAACGAGCCTTTTACCGGTCTCGGAAACACTGATTACTAAGGAGGGCAAGTTTCCTTCCTTCGGGATTTCCCCCTGACATATAGGAAATCGCCCTGTCATTTGTAGGTATATTCCTTTTGCAAGTCATGGAAATGACACTACTTTTGCAATAGAAATCAGCGAAAAACTTGGTTTCGGAAACATAAGTTCAACATAAAAAGTAAAGAAAGGAAACGATTATGAAGACCATGTATAAAGTGATTGTAGCCATGATGATGATGGCCGTCACAGCAGCCCCGGCTGCAGCAAAGAGCAATGTGGACAGAAACGCACGTCCCGACAAGAAGGAGATGCGGATGACGGGCCACAAGTATGACAGAAACTTCGACAGGAAGGTGGACAGAGGCAGAGACCGCGACCGCCACGCACCCGTTCTCGAGGTGACGGCCTTCAAGGTCAGCAACAAGACTATCAGGCACAAGAACGTTGTCAAGGCAGCCAAGGCCGTCTATGGTGTGAAGGATGTCAAGTGGAATCCCCGCAACAACATGTTGATGGTGACATACGACGCCAAGAAGACCACGGCACGCCGGATCAAGGCAGCAGTGAACTAAACATGACAACCATCATCGTATGGCGAATGTCATTTCCATAAATCAACCAACGACCGACGGCAGTGAGCCGTCGGTTTTGTTTTCGGGCATACATAAAGTTTTCGGGCATACATAAAGTTTTGGGGGCATACATAAAGTAAGCCCTACATATGCTTTTTCCAAATAAAAATGTTAACTTTGCATCATCCAGAAAAAAGAGCCCATATTCCTGTCTTCGGACAAGGAGCAGACAATATAGTTTCACACACCCATTTTGAAAAACAACGAGAAGCAAGAAAATGAAGAGATTATTAAGTATGATCATAGGGATGGCATCCTCACTGCTAAGCCAAACGGCTGATGCTCAAGGCAAACAGGCGACATTCACTTATGGGTCGCATACCTATACGATGATCGGGACGCTCAATGCCGAGGCATACAATGCCAAGGCCACGGGCATGGTGACCTTCACGCATTTCCCCACCGACTATACCGAGTTTGAAACTGTCTATACCCAGTTCCTGGGCAAGACACCCCATGGAGCCGCAGCCATGATGCCCATGGCCATGGAACTGTATCGGCGCGACCGGGATATGGGCCTGCAATGCCTGAAACTGCTGTGCTATCCCTCCAATGTCAGTTCCGTCACTTCTATCCTCAACACCAAATTCGGTCCATCCAAGTTTGCTCCGGCCGACGACCCATATCTGCAACCCTACCTGCCGGCAGCCGTGCTCAGGGGAGCCACGCCAGATAACGGTTACACCCCACAGCGGCCTTACACCGTGGAGATGAGAGCCAGCGTGAACACGCACAAGAAGATGCAGATCATGGGTGACGGGACCGTGATGTATATCTATGTCATGGGCAAGGGATGGGACACCGAACAGCGGCAGGTGGAGGTCATCCGCCAACCAGGCAGCCTGCTCCATCAAATATTCAACTGTCCGTCGCTCTATACTCAGTGCAAGCAGATCAAGGGCCAGTGGAAGGGATTGGAATAGGTACGGAAGAATTAAAAAATGAGCCATCTGCATTTTTTTGGCCTCTTTTTTTGAATTTTTCTCGCAATGTGACTATATTGTCATCGTCAACCAAAGAGTAATAACATGAAAAGAGTATTTATAGACATGGACAACGTGCTGGTCGATTTCCAAAGCGGACTCGCCAAAGTAGCAAAAGATGTGAAAGCCCAATATGCAGACGACGGCACTGGCAAGCCACACTACGACGACATTCCGGGATTATTTGCCTTGATGGAACCGATGGCGGGAGCCATACAGGCGGTGCATGAATTGGAGAAGCATTACGAACTGTACATCCTCTCCACAGCACCGTGGAATAACCCGTCGGCTTGGGCGGACAAAGTGGCGTGGGTATCGAAGTATCTTGATGACGTGTTCCACAAGCGGTTGTTCATCACGCACCGCAAGGATCTCTGCATAGGCGACTACCTGATAGACGACAGGCCCAAACATGGTGCTTGCAATTTCTCAGGAGAATGGATACAGTTCGGCTCTACGCAATTCCCCGACTGGGAGAGCGTGCTCAGATATCTGATACCAGGAAAGGATTAAAAAAAGTATGCCATTCAAGTTCCACTTTCACTCAACTTTCATGAACTAAAGTAAGTGAAATAACCTAAATCCGATGGAGATGAATCACAAAAATTTACATGAGAATTTGAATCCGCCCATGCCTCAAGAGGAGATGCGGCAGAAAGGACGTGAGGCACGGAAGAAAGCCAAGGATTTGCAGAGAAGACTGGAAACCGAGTCCGACCCCGAAATCAGGAAGCAAATAAGCAGAGAAATGAACCAGTTGTTCTGCGAGGCACGCTATTGGACAGAGAAGGCAAAACTGACCCATGCTTTGGAAAGCAGCATAGAGCGTGAATTCCTCAGCATGGGAGCAGAAATGACGAATTAACAATCTATCAACACCACGAAGCGCCTTGAAGACTTCGACCTTGTGCGCAACTACGTTGTGGAACAGACCCGCATAGCCAGCATGGAGCAAATGGGGGTGGATCAGCCGTTAGAAGGCCATCATGGTATCAACAACCAAATAACGATGGAGAGATATAAACATGCGGCACTATTCTTTGAATACGATTTTGTCCGCCAATTGCAGGAAATAATCGTTCGACCAAACATCAAGTTCGCGAGGGTCGTTCTTGAGAAAAGGTCGCACATCGGTTTTGACATCCTCAATATTCGTGTTGGCAAGACGCTCTTTCAAAACTGCCCTAAATTCCTCCATCGACATTTCCTTTCCATTGAACTCTCGAATACGCTCTTGCAGATGCTTGAAATCAAGAGGCACCCGCCAACGCACATACCATTCGAAATCGTACCAATCGCGCCCCTTCACACGTGTCTTCCAATTACGGAACACCAAGGCGTGCATCTTTCCTGCATAGAGGTCTGGTAACTGGAAACAACGCACCATAAAGGTATAAGGCAGGGTCAGTGCCTTGTGCTCCGTTTGAAACAACAGAGGCGGCTGGGTGTCGACCTCTATCTTCACCTTCACCGTTTTCTCCGTCTGGAATGCCACATTATAAACATTCGTATTGTCCTTCAAGAAAGCGGAATCAACCCTACCGAAAACTTTTTTGTCCTTCTTCTTGATTTCAACCTTGCGTCCCAAACTGTCGAACTCGTCAATAATAGGTTGGAAATAGTTCTCAAACACAAACCCTTCATCTGGTGTTAGCAGAGAGAAGTCCATATCCTCGGAGAAACGAGGCAGTTGATGGAACAGTCGCAGGCAAGTGCCACCATAGAAAGCGGCCTTGTCAAAGAATCCTCCACGATGCAGTCCAGCCAATACCACCTGCTGGGTGATTTCATAGATGGCATTCTGCTTGTCTTTGGCAGTATTGATCTGATAGCGCTGCAGCACCCTCTCAAAAAAGTCGTTCATCTTTCCAAAATCTTTATCAGGTTAGTAATGGCCTGTCGTTTCTTGCTTACAGCGGCACACTGCCGGAATAAGTCCACATTCATTTCCATAAAGGCATCCATGTCAAGTCGCAGGTCCTCTTCAAGAAAGGCATAGGTTTCTTTGAGAAAACGTAGTGGAAGCCTCGGGGTGGTGATGATATAGTCGCACAAAGCCTTTTCAGGCGTGGCAATCAAGTAGGTTACGCCCTCCTCTTCGCGTTGAGTAATACCAAGGGGGTAATAGTCGTTGGCACAATGATGATACTCAAACCGTCCGGCTCCATTCTGAAAAGAAACCGTCAGATGCGTTGTCATAGACTCCACCACCTCCACCCGCTCTGGTATCAGCCCATATTCACGCAAGGCGGTCAACATTGACACATACGACGGGCCATATAGGACATTGCCTATCAGGTTCAGCGACAGCAAAAGGCCGCTTTCCTGGGGAGACACGACATAAAGGCCCCGCTTCAGGCGTATTATCCTGCCCGCCTTCTCAAGGTTTGCCACCTTTCTATTCGCCGACTTCACACCAGGGTACAATGAAGCGATAGCAGCGGTATTAACAGGGATGTTCTTTAAGACAGCCAATTCGTTCATACGTTATCTGTTTTTTCGATGGCAAAAATAGTAAATTTTTCAATAGAAAATAACATTATTTGTAATTTTCTCTCAAAAAAATTGCTATTTTCATGCTTCATTTCTAAAAATCCGCACACTTATCCAAGATTTTCCTTGTTTGAAGGGCATAGAAATCCCGCCGCACGGTGCATCGATGGCACTATGCGGCGGGAATGGTTATTCAATTCAAGTTTCGCATTTGCTCAACTTGCAAGTAGTTAAGAAGTTAAGAAGTTATCGCTTCGCTGAGTAGTTAAAACCATTACCTTTTATTGCTTGGAGGAGACTGCTTTGGTCGAATGGAAACGACACGCGGATCATATGGCTTAACTTCTTTAACTACTTAACTTCTTTAACAACTTTCAACTTGCGGAAGTTGAATTATTGAAAAAAGTTGCCGCTTTTATTGAATTTTTTTTCGTTTGTTACTATATTCTTGATAGAAACAATCAAACATTCAACTATCAAGAAATGGAAAAGAAAGATTCAACAATGAAAAAATCAGAAAATAGTGAAATGACATTGCTCCAAGCCATCGAGCGCGTGGTGGAACTGTCGAAGGACTCGAAGTTAAGTGCTGCCTTCATGCAGAAGGCCAAGAAAGAGATAGACTTCCTCGCCGAAAGTTATGGCATCAGCGAACGGCAGGCGGTGCTGTTCTGCATCTGCATGGAGAAGGGGCCGCACCGTGTGGACTACGATGACCTGGCCTCACATCTCGACATCAACAAGATTGCAGCACTCGGCTTTGCCGCCGACATCGACGCGCTGGTGCGCCGCCGCCTGCTCCGCTTCCGCGACGTGAAGGACGAGGACGACTTCGATGTGCCCACCGCCGTCATCCGCTGCCTGAAGCACAACGAGGTGTACGAACTGCCACAGCGCACAGGGCTCGACTGCGCCGGGATGTTCGAACTGCTCAACCTATGGTTCGAAGACCTGGACGATGATGCCATCTCCGCACGGGAACTGAGTGAGGAACTCCAGAAACTATTCGACGACAACCCACAGGTGGGGTTCGTGAGGCATCTCAAGGAATATTATCTCAACGATGAGGACACGCTGCTGGTGACGCTCTTCTGCCACCTGCTCATCAACCGCGATGATGACGACATCCGTTTCAATCAGATGGAGGATGTTTACGAAAGCAGCTGCCTTTTCAATAACGCCAAGGCAGAACTGCGCAGCGGAGAGCACTGGCTGATGAGAAATAACATCATCGAGCACCGCTGTGAGGATGGCATCGCCAATAACAACCGCTACAAACTGACAGAGGCTGCCAAGCGTACCCTGTTGGCAGAACTGAAAATCAACACGACAGAGGAGAAAATCGCCGACATGGTGGAGGTGAACCAACTGACGGAGAAAAAACTCTTCTTCTCTGAGAGCATCGGGCGGCAGGTGAGCGACCTCGGCTCTTTCCTACAGCCGGAGAATTTTTGCAAGGTGCAGGAGCGCATGAGGGACAGGGGCTTCCGCAATGGTTTCGCGTGCCTGTTCTATGGCTCGCCGGGCACGGGCAAGACGGAGACGGTGTATCAGTTGGCGCGCCAGACAGGGCGCAACATCATGGTGGTGGACGTGCCGCAAATCAAGAGCAAGTGGGTGGGCGAATCGGAGAAAAACATCAAGGCGCTATTCGACCGCTACCGCGAGATGGTGAAAACTGCCAAACTGACGCCCATCCTGCTGTTCAACGAGGCCGACGCCATCATCGGCATCCGCAAAAACGGGGCGCAGAGCGCGGTGGACAAGATGGAGAACTCGCTCCAGAACATTATCCTACAGGAGATGGAGTCGCTCGACGGCATCATGATTGCCACCACGAATCTGCAGCAGAACCTCGACCGTGCTTTTGAGCGCCGCTTCCTCTACAAGATCAAGTTTGAGAAACCCACTGTGGAGGCCCGGGCACGCATCTGGCATGAGATGATTCCCGACCTGAGCGACATGGACGTGCAGACGCTGGCAGAGAAGTATGACTTCAGCGGCGGACAGATAGAGAACATCGCCCGCCACTACAACATCGACTGCATCCTGCACGGAACCTCCGACGATGCCCTCGCCATGCTCATCGGGCATTGCGACAACGAACGGCTGGACAGCGCAGAGCAGAAGAGAATCGGGTTCTGAGTGATGAAAATGTCTTTTTTAGACAGAAATCATGCGAAGTTCAGAAAAATAGTGTAAATTTGCCAAACGAATGCGCTGTGTGGACTATGTTTGAACAGGAAATAAAACACTATGAGCAGGTGCGATGCGAATATGAAGAACGCATCGTTAAGAAGATGGCACCAGCCGACTATATGGACTGGCATGAAGTGCTGTTTTCCACTCATTCGTGTGCCATCGAGGGAAACTCATTCACCGTGGATGATACCCGCATTTTGAAGGAACAAGGGTTAGCGATGGTTCCCGTGGGTCATTCCCTATTGGAATGTACCGAGATGGCAGACCACTTCCGTGCCTTTCGCTATGTAACCACACATCTCGATGCTGCTTTCGATGAAGAACTGCTATGCGAGACCAACCGGCTGGTGACTGAGAACACCCTGTCCTATCGCGCCCCAGGTGCCGTACCTGGGTCTTTTACCAACGAGGATATGGCCACTGGCGACACCATCTTTGGCGACCATGAGGCACTGATTGCTCGTGTACCGGCTTTGATGACTTCTACGGCTGATGCCATCAAGCGTGACGTGCATCCGATGATTGTTGCCGCCCGTTTTCACGGATTTTTCGAATACCTGCATCCTTTCCGTGACGGCAATGGCCGCACTGGTCGTCTGCTCTCCAATTGGATTCTTCTGCGTGCCGGCCATCCCTTGCTCATCATCGACATCAAGGATCGTGCCGCCTACATCAATGCTCTCCGCCAAATACGAAGCGAAGGCACTGACGAGCACCTCATATCCTTCTTCTTCCGTGCCGCTACAGAGCGTATGGAGGGTGAACTGGCGCAAAAGCATAGCAATACCCACCTCGGCCTCTTCCTCTTCTAACTCAAATTATTTTGGATGGTCATTGCTGAACTGTAAAATTTCAGCCAACTCAAGGGTAGTTACCTCGTGCTTTCTCCCATCTTGTCCATCAAGACTTTCATCCAGTGGCCTGCGAAAATATTGATTATCAGATTGTTAAGATATCAATAACTGTTGTTTTGTATAAGTGTAATATTCCTCTTTTGGGGGTCTTTTTGGGGGTCTTTTTGCTAATAGTTTTACTCCTCTATCCTTCTCTTTACCTTCTGCCAGGCATGTGTACCAAAGAGGAAGCAGTCTCTCATCGTGTCCATCATCGGCAAGAAACGACTGAAGGGTATGGTGAAACCCAACTCATCCTTCCCCACCCAGGGACGGACAGAAGGATCGAAAAGGCCGATGAAGCACCGATGGCCTTGCCGCTCGTTCTCCACCACGGTCATGGAAACAACCGTACTGCATCCCGACCCGAACAGTGACACCACAGCATCGGGCTCATTGCTGTCGAAGAATGCCCAGCCGCACAATCCCGAGAGCACGTCGGGAGTGGCAAAAAACAAGACTCCTTCCGTGCCATCAAAAGATGCAGCCTGGTCTATCCTGACAAAGTTAAGATAGGGCTTCTCCGCCCTGTGCATGCCAAGACCACGGATGTAGTCAACAACCATCTCGGGCGTTTTCTTGTATTTCTCCTTCAATGACACAAAGCCGGGCACACGTTCCGGCATGTCGGAGAAACCGGTATAGAGTTTGCCGCCACCGCAACCGATGACCTCTGCACTAAGACTGACAGGGATTCCCTCACGGGCTGCCTGTAGCCCTTTGAAGAAACATCCCCCTATCTTTTCCGTCGCGGCAACAGGCTGATCGCTATAACCGAACAACAACGGCAATTGGGTATTGTAGCCAAATGCCTCTTGGTAAATACTGATAAAATTCCTTGTGTCCATAGGCTTCATGTTGTGTCATCATTGTATATTATGTAGGTCAGAGGGGTTGCCCCCTCTTTCCCCATTAAGAACCGTACGTGCGACTTTCACCGCATACGGCTCAAGTTATTACTAAGTTATCGTTTCATGGACTCTAACCGGTACATGTACGGACTTTGTGTCCGCACTGAATCCGATAAAGGGTCTTTAGGCAGCTTGGGCAACGCGTGCCCCTTTAGCCTTTTTCTGGCGGTTTGCCTTGTCGGCTCGCTTTGCGAAGT